>Ga0214247_1000882_pt1 | contig 15108 bp, 10 predicted proteins | sample TroBogypolimnion_18_FD_153085 | JGI IMG/M metagenome (GOLD analysis project Ga0214247, IMG submission 153085) | Freshwater microbial communities from Trout Bog Lake, WI - 03JUN2009 hypolimnion | ecosystem: Environmental > Aquatic > Freshwater > Lake > Hypolimnion/Profundal zone ... | reverse complement strand
CGCAGGGCCTTCTTGAAGCTGTGGGTGTCGGCGTGGATCTCGCGCTGGTTCACCAGGGCCCGCTTGTGCCGGTGCACGTATTCCACGGGATCCTCGATGGTGAGGATGTGGACGGGCTCCTCGGTGTTGATCTTGTCCACCATGGCCGCCAGGGTGGTGGACTTGCCCGAGCCGGTCACGCCGGTCACGAGGACCAGGCCCCGGGGCTTGTCGCAGAGGGCCTGGAGGGAGGGCGGCAGGCCCAGCTGGTCGAAGGAACGGATGTTCTCGGGGATGGTGCGGAAGACACCCGCCGTGGCGCCCCGCTGATTGAATACGTTGGCGCGGAAGCGGGCCACACCCTGGAGCCCGAAGGAGAAATCCACCTCGAGGTCCTCCTCCAGGCGGTGCTTTTGCTGATCGGTCATGACCCCGTAGCAGAGCCAGCGGGTCTGGGCGGCGTCCAGGGGGGGCAGCTTGAGGGGCACCATGCGGCCGTCGATGCGGATCTGGGGCGCCGTCTCCGTGGTGATGTGCAAGTCGGTCCCGCCATATTCCACCATGGTCTTCAGCAGCTGCTGGAGGGGGGCTACATAGTTGGCACCGACGTCACTCATGGGCTCCCCTACAGTACCGTTTCGCGGACGATTTCTTCGATGGTCGTGACGCCGTCCAGCACCTTGCGGCAGCCCGAGCGGCGGAGCGTGATCATGCCCTCTTTCTGGCCCTGCTCCCGGATTTCAATGGCTGAGGCGCCCGTGAGGATCATGTCCTTGAGGGTCTCGGACATCTCCAGCACCTCGTAGAGACCCACCCGGCCCTTGTAGCCACGCTTGTTGCAGATCTCGCAGCCCACGGGCTTGTAGAAGGTGATGCCCTTCGCCACTTCCTCGGGCGTGAAGCCCACCTTGTAGAGGGCGTCCTCGGGCTGCACGTGGGTGTCCACGGTCTTGCAGCTGCTGCATAGGCGTCGCACCAGCCGCTGAGCGCAAATGATGTTCACGGAGGTGGCCACCAGGAAGGGTTCCACGCCCATGTTCATGAGGCGGTTGATGGTGCTGGGGGCGTCGTTGGTGTGCAGCGTGGACAGCACCAGGTGGCCCGTGAGACTGGCCTTGATGGCAATTTCCGCCGTCTCGAAGTCGCGGATCTCACCCACCAGGATGATGTTGGGATCCTGGCGCAGGAAGGAGCGCAGGGCTGCCGCGAAGTTCAGGCCGATTTGTTCCTTCATCTGCACCTGGTTGATGCCCGGGAAGTTGAATTCCACGGGATCCTCAGCGGTCATGATGTTGGTGTCCACCGTGTTGAGCTTGGCGATGGAGGAGTACAGGGTGTTGGTCTTGCCCGAGCCCGTGGGGCCTGTCACCAGCACCATGCCGTATGGCTTGGAGATCTGGCGGTCCCAGCGTTCGAGGCTCTCAGGCTCGAAGCCCAGCTTGGTGAGGTCCAGCATGAGCTTGTCGCTGTCCAGCAGCCGCAGGACGATCTTTTCGCCGAAGAGGGTCGGCAGGATGCTCACCCGGTAATCGATGACCTTCTGCCGCCCCTGCATGTTCACGCGCAGCTTGATTCGGCCGTCCTGGGGCAGGCGGCGCTCGGCGATGTTGAGCTTGGCCAGGATCTTCACGCGGGAGGTGAGGGGATCCTTCAGCTTGAGGTTCGGCTTCATCACCTCCATGAGGATGCCGTCAATGCGGAACCGGATCCGGTAGTTCTTCTCGTAGGGCTCGATGTGGATGTCCGAGGCGCCCCGCTTGATGGCGTCGATGAGCACCATGTTCACGAGCTTCACCACAGGGGCGTCCTCGCTGCCCCGCCGCAGGGTGCCGACATTGACACTGTCCCCCTCGTCCTCCGTGGCGTCGAACTCTGCGTCCGCGTCGAGTTCCTCTTCCAACTCCGAGAGGTCGAAGTGTTCCTCCTCCTCGCTGAAGGGCTCGGCCACCCCCTGGGGCGTGGGCCCCGAGCCGATGGGCCCAGCCTGAGTCTGGCTCTGGGCGCCGCGACCAGAGCCACCGTCCGCCAGGCGGACTGCGCTGTTGCCGCCGTAATACTTTTCCACCGCCCGGGCCAGGCCCATCTCGCTGGAGACCACCGGATCTACGTTGTAGCCCGTATGGAAGCGGACATCGTCCATGGCGAAGATGTCGGTGGGATCCGACATGGCCAGGGTGAGGACATTGCCCGTGCGCTGCAGGGGCAGCACCTTATGGCGCTGGGCCAAGTCCTTGGGGATGAGGGCGATGACCCCGGGCTCGATGGGGGGCCACTGCTCCAGGTCCGCGGCTGGCACCCCGTACTGCATGCCCAGGAAGCTCACGATGTCCTGATCTGAGCAGAAACCCGCCCGCACCACGATGCTGCCGAGCTTGCCACCCTCTCTGCGCTGAATCTTGATGACTTCTTCCAGCTGGGTATCTGTAATCAATTGGGCCTTGACGAGCATTTCCCCTAACTTGCTAACCACTGGCTGCCTCCAGATTGGGGTGAGGCGATGGTATCACCCTGGAGCGGTTTAGAACGCCTAACCATTGTATGCTTTTGCCATGTCATCCCCAGGCGTACAGTCCCAGCGGCTGTTTTTGGCTCGGCAGCTGATCCGAGAGAAGGGCCTATCTCGGACGGATCTGTCCCTGCTCGAGGACATCCTCCGCGAGGGCGCCGGGGATCTGGATCCTTTGCTGGAGGCGGCTCCAGAGCGGGCCACCACGGGCGAGGAATCCCCAGCCCAGGCCAACCTGCGCCGCAGCCTGGGCTACTTCCTGGCCTTCCTCCACCAATTTTCGGCCAAGCGCCTGGGCGAAGCCCGGAACGCCATGGGCCTGGTCATCCTCCACAGCCTGGGCAGACTGGGCCACCAGGCCGAGGCCGCCCACCGGGAGCTCCTGGCCGAACAAAATCAGCCGGAATGGGTCTGCCGCCTGCTGGATCTGCTGGCCTCCCTGCGGGCCATGTCCGGGCCTGCCCAGGACAGCGCCAACCTCCGCGCCCTCTGGTCCGGCTTCCTGGGAGACCACCGGGATGCGTTCCGGGAGATCCTGACCGCCCTGCAGCAGAGCGATGCCGGGCCCGGCGTCGTGACCAGACTGAACACCCAGATGAAGGCCGTGAACCGGGCCATCCAGGGGCAGGGGCGCCTGGAGGAAGCCCTTGCCCGCCTGGCGGAGCTGCTGGAAGCCTGCATCCCCGCCGAGATCCATGCCCGGGTGGAGCCCATCCTCCTGCTGGAGCACGTGGTCTCGAACCTGCGCCTGAGCCTGGTCCGCCCCCTGGACCGGGGCATCCACTGGCCCGCGGTGGAGCAGGTGCGGGGCAGCCTCCGCTGGCTCTGGGACCACCTGGGCTGGTCCCTCCCCCGCATGGACGGTGACCACTTCCGAGAGGCCATGCCCCTGGAACTGCGCCGCCTGCTGCAGCAAGTCCGGGCCCAGGATCGCCCGGCCTTTTCTGTCATGGCCCGGGCCCTGGCCAGCCACATCTCTCTGCTGGGCCTGCTCGAGCCCCTGGAGCCCGCCGCCACGGCCGGTCTGGCGGACCGCTACGCCGCTGTCCCCACCTTCCTGGTGCTCGAATCCGAGCTGGGCCGCATGGCCGAACGGGCCTACGACCCCAGCCGGGCCGTCACCCTCGACCCCGCCCGCCCCGAGTCGCCCCGGCTGCGGGCCTTCCTCCGCCAGGCCGTGCTCAGCCTCCAGCAGGACCAGGGCACCCTCCGCAGCCTGCTGCAGCAGGCCCTTGCGGGCCAGGACGCGGACCAGCTGGCCCAGACTCTGGACAACCTGCGCGGCCTCCTCATCAACCACCAGCGCCAGCTCATGGGCGAGCTGGTGGGGATCTTCTCCCCGGATGTCCAGCAGCGCCTCTTCCCGCAATCCCCCAGCATGATGGAGGAGGGTGAGCGGCTGCGGCTGCGCATCCAGCGGCTCTGGGAGCAGGTGCCCCCCCTCCACCAGCAACTGGAGCTGCACCTGGAGCTGCAGGACTGGTCCCGGTTGGCCCTGGGTCTCGCCCACGTCTACCGGCATCTCCTGGGCTTCCGGCGCAGCCCCGAGTTCCCCCTCATGCGCCGCCCTGACCGGGAGGAGGCCGAGCGCCTGATCCAGGGGCTGGGTCGCCTGCTGGAGTCTCCTCAGGAGGTGACCCAGGCCCTGCGGGACGGCATGGACCTGCTGGGCGAACTGCTCCGCTTCCTCGAGCTGTTCATGCTCCGCATCAACGCCCGGGTCCCCCTCATCCGCCAGGATCTGGACGTGGCCCAGGAGGCGCTCCGAGTGGTGGTGGAGCTTGAGACCTGTCCCGCCGGGGCCGAGCGGACCCGGCTCTCCCACAAGCTCATCCAGGTCACCAAGCGGCTGGGCGTGCGGGATCCCCAGTCGCTGGCCCTGCTCAAACGCTGGGTGCGGGCCGAACGCAGCCAGAAGGACGCCTCCCTGCCCTCCCTGGAACAGCTGGGGGCCCACCTCCAGCACCTCGCCCTCCGCCTTGAAGCCGCCCTGGGCTAGGCCCTTGACCGCCAACCGCCTCCCCCTGCCAAGCGTCTGCTGGCTGGAAGCCCATCCTTCGCTGGCCGCTGAGGCCCTCCGCACGGCGCTTGGGCGCTGGGGCTACGAAGTCATCCCAGGCAGCGGGCCCGGCTCCCTGGTACTGGTGGCAGAACATCCGGACACCCGGCTCATCCCCGCAGAGGGCCACGAGATCCTCTGGTGGGTGGAGAAGGCTGAACCAGAGGAAGTGAGTGCCGTCCTGAGTGCCCGGCCCGGCTGGGTGCTGCTGCAGGAGCGCCCCCTGGAGGCCGCCCGGGAGGCCTTGCAGCACCTGCGGCAACGGGACCTGGGCAGCGAAGGCTGGCTGCGCCAGATGATGCACCTGGCCTCCCTGGAAGACCTGCTCAAGCTGGTGCTGGCCCGCGCCATCCGTCTCTCCGGCGCCAAGGCCGGGGCCATCTGGATGCGCCACGATGACCTCCTCTTCCAGCGGGCCGGGGATGGCGCCTTTCCCGAGGCGCCCCTGCCCCTGCAGGAGGCTGCAGACTTGGTGCGCCGGGGCGAGGCCTTCCTGCTGGCCCCCTCGGAGCAGCTGGGCATCCTGCGGCTCCTGGAACCTCAGGAGCCTCCTGAGTCCTTCCTGCGCGGCTTCGACGACATGGAGCCTCTGCTGCTCAACGCCTGGCGCCTGGAGGAGAGCCGCGCCCTCTCCTTCAAGGACGACCTCACCGTGGCCCAGAACCGCCGCTGCCTGGAGGCAGAGCTGCCCCAGGCCGTCCGCAGCGCCGCCGCCAAGGCCGAGTCCCTGGCCGTCCTCTTCATGGACGTGGACGACCTCAAGCGCGTGAACACCCGCCACGGACACCCGGCGGGCAGCCTGCTGCTGGAGGCTGTGGCCCAGGTGGCCATGCGCCTCTGCCGCGCCCACGACCGCCTCTACCGCTATGGCGGCGACGAGTTCTGCATCCTCATGCCCGGCACCACCGCCAAGGGCGCCGTCAACCTGGGCAACCGCCTCCTCGCGGAGCTGCGGGCCACCCCCCTGGACCTGGGCGCCGAGCGCCTCGTGGTCTCCCTCAGTGCCGGCGTGGCCGCCTACCCCCAGCACGCCGATGGCGCCAGCCACCTCATCAAGCAGGCCGACCTGGCCCTCCTGAAGGCCAAGGCCGAAGGCAAGGGGATGGTGGTGGTGGCTGGAGAGTAGGTGGGCCCAAGCCCGGCCCTACTTCTTTTTCTTCCCGTGCTTCTCCGACCCGAACACTTTGGCCAGGAAGCCCTCCTCGGCTTCGTCGTCGCCGCCGAAGCTGCGCCGGAGCTGCTCGACAAGGTCCCGCTGCTCGGCGGTGAGGGACTTGGGCACGGCCACCCTGAGATGCAGGTAGAGGTCGCCGCGGCCCGTGGCCTGGAGGCGCGGCACGCCAGCGTTCTGGAGCTTCACCACGTGGTCCGCAGGGGTGCCCGGAGCCAGCTTGATCTTGTCCATGCCGTAGGGCGTTTCCACGTCCAGGCTGCCACCGATCACCAGCAGGGGCCAGGCCACTTCCAGGCGCTGGTGGAGGTCGCTGCCGTCGCGCTCGTAGCGCGGATCCGGCTCTACATCGAAGACCACATAGAGGTCGCCCGTGCGCCCGCCGAAGCGGCCCACCTCGCCTTGGTTCTGCAGGCGTAGCCGCGTGCCACGATCCACGCCTGCGGGCACCTTGAAGCTGACCTTCGACTTGCGGTGAATGCGGCCCTCGCCCTTGCAATCGCGGCAAGGCTTGGGAATGACGCGGCCCTTGCCGGCGCAGCGGGGACAGGGCGTGAGCATCTGGAAGAAGCCCTGGCGCACCGCCACCTGGCCCGCGCCCCGGCACTGGGGACAGGTCTCAGCCTTGGTACCGGCTTCGCAGCCGCTGCCCCGGCACGTGTCGCAGGCCTCCAGGCGGGGGATGGACAGCTCCACCACCTCCTTGCCCAAGAGGGCATCCCGGAAGCTGAGCTTGAGGTTGTATTGCAGGTCCGAGCCCCGCTCCTCGCCGCTGGCGCGCCGCCGACCGCCCCCACCGCCTCCGAAGAGGTCACCGAAGAGGCCGCCCCCGAAGAAGCTGCCGAGGATGTCCTCGAAGTCCGCGAACTGATTGGGATCGAACTGGAACTGCTGACCGCCGCCCCCGGCGCCACCCAGACCGGCGTGGCCGAACTGGTCATAGACCTTCCGCTTCTCACCATCCGACAGCACGCTATAGGCCTCCGCGGCCTCCTTGAACTGCTCCTCCGCCTCCTTGTTTCCAGGATTGCGGTCTGGATGCAGTTCCATGGCCAGCTTGCGGTAGGCCTTCTTCAGTTCATCGGAGCTGGCTTCCTTGCCAACACCCAGCACTTCGTAATAGTCACGCTTCATGCACCCATCCTGGCTCTAAGGATAACCGAGGAATCGGGGCTAGTTATGTCCGGGGTCCGGGGTCTGGGGTCCGGAGGCTTGGCTCGGTTGACCAGAGGCCCGCCCCGAATCTGAGCGACCCAAAGGCAATACCTGGCGTGACCCGCAGGGTCGCATCAGGCAGCAGTATTTCCAGACTCCAGATTCAAGGCACTAATTGGGAGGAGCCGCCCCATCCCCGTCTCCATCCAGGGAGGCCATCATGGCCTCGCTGGCGGCCAGGACTGCGTCCGTCAGCAGGTTCTGGGCCTCCAGGAGCTGGGTCTCGCAACCACGCAGGGCTTCGGGGTTCTGGGCGGCCACGGCCTGGCGGGCCCGGGACAGCACGTCCCGCACCATGCCCTGCTGCTCGTCCGTGAGGTATTTGCCGCACTCGATGAAGCTCTTGTCGCAGGAGAAGATCAGGCCCTCGGCAGAGGCGATGTACTTCAGGGCATCGCGCTTCTTCACATCCGTTTCCGCATTGGCCATGGCCTCGCGGATCATCCGCTGGATCTCCAACTCGGAGAGCCCCGAACTGGGCCGGATGCTCATGCTCTGCTCGAGGCCCGTCATGAGATCCCGGGCCGCGACCTTCACGATGCCGTTGGAGTCGATGTCGAAGGCCACTTCAATCTGGGGCACGCCCTTGGGCAGGGGGGGCAGGTTGATGAGGTCGAAGCGGCCCAGGCTCTTGTTGTGCTCGGACAGCTCGCGCTCGCCCTGGAGCACGTGGATCTCCACGCGGCTCTGATTGTCCGTGACGGTGGTGAAGGTGCGCGCATCCCGGGTGGGGATGGTGGCGTTGCGCTGAATGATCTTCACGAAGCCGCCGCCCTGGGTCTCGATGCCCAGGGACAGGGGCGTCACATCCAGCAGGACCAGATCCTTGATATCGCCCTTGAGCACGGCGCCCTGGATGGAGGCGCCCAGGGCGACCACCTCGTCGGGGTTGATGCTGCGGTTGGGTTCCTTCCCAAAGAAGTCCCGGACCAGGCGCTGCACCATGGGCATGCGGGTCTGGCCGCCCACCAGGATCACCTCGTCCAGCTGGGAAGGGGTCTTGCCACCCTGCTCCAGGGCGTCCTTGATGGGGATCAGAGTCTGCTCTACCAGCCCCTTGACCATCTCTTCGAGCTGCTCGCGGGTGAGGGCCGCTTCCAGATGCTGGGGGCCGCTGGGGCCCTGGGCGATGAAGGGCAGGCGGATCTCCACGCGATCCAGGGTGGAGAGCTCACACTTGGCCTTCTCGCTGGCCTCCTTGAGGCGCTGGAGAGCCATGCGGTCCGTGCTGAGATCGATGCCGGTCTTTTCCTTGAACTGCTGCACCAGCCAGGCCTGAATCTCCTGGTCGATGTCTTCGCCGCCCAGGAACGTGTCGCCACTGGTGGCCAGCACCTCGAAGACACCGTCATTCATCTCCATGAGCGTGAAGTCGATGGTGCCCCCGCCGAAGTCGTAGATCCCCAGGATCTGCTTCACGCCGGTCTTGTTGAAGCCGTAGGCCAGGGCTGCGGCCGTGGGCTCGTTGATGATGCGCTGCACGTTCAGGCCGGCGATCTTCCCCGCGTCCTTGGTGGCCTGGCGCTGGGCGTCGTCGAAGTAGGCAGGCACCGTGATCACCGCATCGGTGACCTCCTCGTGCAGGAAGGCCTCGGCCGCCTGCTTGAGGGAGCGGAGCACGATGGCCGAGACTTCCGGGGGCGCGTAGTCGCGCTCGCCCACCCGCAGCCAAGCGTCGCCGTTGGGGGCGGCCACCACCGGGAAGGGGAGGCGGGCCACGGCCTGCTGGACCCGCGGAGCCTGGAAACGCTGACCAATGAGCCGCTTGACGGCAAACAGCGTACGCTGGGGATTGGTGACAGCCTGGCGCTTGGCGATGTGTCCCACCAGGACATCCCCCTTGTCCGTGAAGGCCACCACTGAAGGCGTGGTACGGCTGCCCTCACGGTTGGGGATCACCCGTGAATCGCCGCCCTCCATGACGCAGACGCAACTGTTGGTCGTGCCCAGGTCAATGCCGATCAGTTTGCCTGCCATGGATGGAACTCCTGCTGCTTTGTCCTTTATCGTACTTACTACTGATCGTTCAAGCCAGCATAAGACTTGAATTGCACTAGGACTTTCCCGTTTCCTGCAGACGGTTCACAACTACCCGCGCGGCGCGGAGAAGTTGGCCCTTGAGGCTGAAGCCACGCTCGTAGACCGCCACCACGGCGCCATCCGGCAGGTTGGGATCCGAGAAGGTGGTCAGGGCCTCGGCATTCAGGGCGTCGAAGGGGTCACCCACCTGGAGGGGCACCTGCTCCACATTGAGGCGACGGAAGGCCTCCAGGAACTGCTTGCGGATAAGTTCGATGCCCGAGCGGAAGGAGTCCACGTCCTGGTAGGTGGCACCCAGGCCCCGCTCAAAGTTGTCGAGGATGGGCAGCATCTCCAGGAGGATCTTGCGCTCGGCCTGCTCCACCGCCAACGCGATGTCCCGTTGGGCACGGTTGCGGTAGTTGTTGAAGTCCGCCGCCAGCCGCCGCTGGTGGTCCATGAGTTCCGCCTCGCGCTGGAGCAACTCCTCCATCTGGCGCTCGGTCTCGCTCAGGGCCGATTCCAGGTCCACCCGGGCGTCCGGATCCTGCGTGGGCTGAGGGAGGTCCACCACGTCCAATTCGGGCACCACTTGGGTGTGGTACTCCGAGGCGACCTCGTCGGCCACGGCCTGAAGATCGCCCTCCAGGGGCTCGTCCAGGTTCAGATCGACCAAGTCCTCCACCTCAGGCTGAGGACCATGCTGCTGGGAAAGGGGGTCTTTCGGGTCATCGATGGGCATTGCGGAAGTATAGTCAGTCCGGGCAAGAGGTGGAAACACAACCACCTTACAAGAATTCCTGCCGGAGGCTCACCTGCCTGGACCACCAGCGGAGGCCCCCCATCACCCGGCTGTAGTCCATGCGCATGGGCCCCACCAGGGCGAACGTGACAAAGCCTGCAGAGCCCAGGGCCACGGTGCGGACAGCCGTGGCCAGAGGCCAGGCCTCCAGGTAGGGGTTCTCCGTGCCAAGCAGCAGCTGGACATCCTCCGAGGCCCGCTCCGAAAAGGCGTTCAGGAGCCGGGCAAGGCGGCCATGCTCCTCGAAGGCCGCCACCAGGGCCCGGAAACGGGACACGTCCTCGAACTCGGGCAGGCTCCCCAGGCGTCCCAGTCCCGAGACCAGCACGTTGGGATCCGAGGCGGAGTCGTCCTCAGGCCACCGGGCCGCCATCTCCTGGAGCCGCTGCCGGAGGGTCTCCCCCTCATGAGCGCCGAAGGCCAGGGCCTCCAGGAGTTGAGTCCGCATCTCCACCAGGGTGAGCCCCGCAAAATGGGCCGTGGCGTAGTTTCCCAGCTCCGTGAGCTGGACCTGACTCAGGTTCCAGGGATTCTCCATGACCCGGTGCTCAACCTCGCCCAGACGCCCTACCCAGATGGCCACCACCCGCCCCGGGGCCACGGGCACGAACTCCAGGCGCATGAGCCGGCTATGGGTGAGCGGCAGGGGCAGGGCCAGGCAGACCCCCCCCATGACCTCGGCCAGGGTGCGGCTGGCATGACGGGCCCAGGCTTCTGGGTCCAGATCCACCCCTTCCAGCGCCGCGGACAGCCGCTCGGCAATCTCCGGCCCAGGGGGCTGGGCGTTCAGCCAGCGGTCCACATAGTACCGGTAGGCGAGCTCCGTGGGGATGCGCCCAGCAGAGGTGTGGGGCTGGGCCACGTAGGCCTCATCTTCCAGATCCGACAGTACGTTTCGGATGGTGGCGCTGGAGAGGGACTCCGGGTACCGCTTCGCCAGCAGCCGAGACCCCACAGGCTCCCCCGCCTCGAGATACGTCTCGATGAGGGTGCGCAGCACGGACTCGCCGCGGGGGTTGAGGTTGGGGCGGGTCATGACCGTTCTCTTTCCGACTGAATTACTATACGGCACGCCCGAAGCTGGGAAGGAGGCACCATGCGCCCCAACTGGTCTATCATCCCCGTCGCCCTCATCCTGGCCGGAACCCTGGCCTGCAACCGCAAGAGCGAAGCCGTGCTGCAGGCCGAGGAGGCTGCCAAGGCCGCCGAGGCCAAGGTCACCCAGCTGGAACAGCAACTGGCCGAGGCCAAGTCAGGTAAAACCACCGGCGAAGATGCAGAGACAGTCCAGCACCTCACCCGGTCCCAGGTGAAGGCCCTGGAGCGCCAGGTTTCGGACGCCAAGAAGCGCGCCGAGGTCAAAAAGCAGGAGGCCATCACCCTCGCCCAGGCCCCTGCGGCCTCGCAGGCCATCAAGCCCATGGTGGTGGACCTGCCCATCGGCACCAAGCTCGAGGTGAGCCTGGCCCGGGAGCTGGCCACTGACAAGGACCAGGCCGGCGATGCCTGGGAGGGCAGCCTGGCCTCGGACCTGCTCCAGAACAGCAAGCTGGTCTGGAGCGCCGGCAGCCCCGTCCGGGGCGTGGTCACCCAGAGCGCCGCCGCGGGCCGCCTCAGCAATGGCCAGGGGGCCCTGGGCATTCGTCTCACAGAAGTGGCGGGCGTCGGCATCGATGCGGACACCCATGTGGTGGTAGCCACCGCCAAGGGGGAGCGGAATGCCAAATACATCGGTGGCGGCGCGGCCCTGGGCGCCCTCATTGGGATCCTCTCAGACAAGAAGAACAAGAACGACCACGCCCTGGGCGGCGCGGCCCTCGGCGCCGCCGCCGGCACCGCCGTGGCTGCCGGCACCGCCGACACCGTGATCCGCATCCCCAGCGGGAAGCCCGTGTCCTTCAGCCTGACGGCGGCCGAGAGGGTCACCCTGCGCAAGTGAACACCAGCGATCAGCCTGCGGCTGATCGGAAGCAAAATCGGGAGGCGCAGCCTCCCGATTTTGCGCTGGAGTTTGGACAATTTTAGAGCAGTGGAGGCCCGCCCAGCTTGGGGTTACAGGGCCTCCCACGAGAAAACCCCAGGATACTAGCGGTGTACGCATCCTGGGTTTTTCGAGGAAACCCATCCCCAAGGCCCCGCCGGGGCCTTGTTTTTAGCCAAAATCCAGGCAGCGACCTCGCAACCGGGCGCCGCTCCGGTTGCCCCAGCCACCGGGCAAATCCGCGATTTGGATGCCAACCGATACACCTCTAGCCCCGATATGGGGCGATGCAGGTTCCCAGGTTGTAAGCAGGCCAGGTTAGGCCGCTTGGTAGGTTTCGCGGTGGTTCAGAACCCAGTCCCCCTTCGTGGATCGCTTGGGACGCTTATGACCCTTGGGATCTGGAACGGGCGGGACATTGGCCAGTTCGTTCCTCAACATGGTGATGAGGTCGTGCTGGCTGATTCGCATGGGCGGCTTTGATTTCCGCCAGAGAGGAAGGATCGGGAAATCATCCGTGCGGCCACCGCCATAGGTGGAAAGCCCCGCCAGGCTCAGCATCGAATAGGCAGCCACCTGGGCCCCATGGATTTTCTCATTCGCCTCATGGCTGGATGCCTGGACCTGGCCCACACCGAGTCCGTTCTTCAGGTCACGGTGGAGAACTTCAATCTGCCAGCGGTCCAAATAAGCCTGGATCAGTTCGGAGGCGGGCGAGGTGAGGTCCGTCGTGAGCAAGTAGGCCGGAGCGTTGTAGCCGTGCTTCTTGCGCCCCGGGACCTTGTAGGGGATCGGCAGGACGATCAGCAGACGCATGAGGCGACCATTGGTGCCGTCCTTCCAATACACCCGGGGAACCTCCTTGAACCGGATGCGCCGGAGGTCTCCGCCATAGTGCAGGCTTGCATCCATCTCAGGGACAGACCGATCCACCCGGTATTCCTCAGGCCTGGGCAGAGCAGTTCCATAGATCCGCTTCCCTTCCTTATGATCCATGGGGGCATACAACCGGGCGTTCTTGCGGGTGCGGCCGACCAGGTCTGTGTGGTGGGGGAGCCCTTTCACAACAGGACCATTGGTGAAGCTCCCATCGACCACCATGAGCAGGCGCCGGGTAGGCTGGCCGGCCTCGTCCAGGGTCTTGCGGGCATCCCGGATGATCGACACGGCCCGGGTCGTGAGCGAGGCTTCCCGCTTCCGGGCCTGCAGCTCGGCCAGTTCGGCCTCGGTGAGCAGTTCCGGGTGCTTCACCTTCGGCTCGGCCGGGACGGGTTCAAAGGCCGTGCTGACGGCCAGGGGACGGTGGTTCTGGTAGTCGGGGACGATCAGGGCCGCATGGATCATGCGGATGCCCCAGCGGATCTGCTTATCCAGGAACTTGGGGGCTAGGGGGTTATGGCACCAACGGGCCTGGGGGATCTTGGTGCCAGTCTTGGGGAGGCTGGTGTCGTCCAGGGCAAGGACCACGGGCGCATTTAGAGGCAGCGACTTGAGGCCCACCAGGAGGACGGGACGGAAAAGGTCCCGAACCCTCCACTCGGCCCGGTTGAACACCTTGTAGTCGGCCGACCAGTCCTTCTGCTCACGCCCCTGGAAGGTGATAGCGTTGGTGACCGTGCTGCGGCCATGGCTCGCCAGAAGGGCGATGAGCGTCCGGGTCACCCGATCAAAGGTTTTGGTCTGTTTGAAGGCAGGAATCCACAGATTCAGGTTGGATTTGAAGCATTCAATCAAATTCATAGACCACCTCGGGAACCTTTGGTCGAATCGCCGCACAGGACCTCTGTTCCTGGGTAGGACGGCGACTCGTCCAAAGGCCAGAATGGCGCCCATGAAAAAAGAAAATCCTTCGCCGAAGAGTTCTTTAGATTGCGCACGCGCATGGTTGGCATGCCCATCCAGTCGGTCCAGTCCGTTCGGAGGGCAGTTCAATACCGTTTGAGGAAAATCGGGGCAGTATCCAGGTTGCACAAAGTCGGCCTGAGACAATTAGCCTCGGTTACTTCGCCGAAGAATACCTAATCGGGCAATAGCCCAAGGTGAATCAGGCATTGCCTCAACGGTACCCCGCACGACTACCAGCCCATCAGGGTATGCTGCTGAATAACAACATAATGAAGGTATTTATTTTAGGTAGCCCTATGAGCCTACTCGAGCCCCCCGTGTCGCTGAACCAGAAGCCCTACCCGGGCCTTGCGCAGTCCTTGCTGGTCCTGCTGCTGTTCCTTGTCTTCAGCACCCTCCTGGCATTGCCCTGGTATGTCCTGACCGCGCTGAAGCTGACCCGCTGGGCGCAGTGGGCGTTAGTCCTCGGACAGTTGGGTGGTGTCTTCCTTACCTTCAAGGTTTGTCTTTCCAAGGGCCGGCTGACCTGGGCGAACGTTCTGCCCCACCAGACGGTTTCCCATGGCGTTTGGCCACTCACTTTGGTTGTTTCGATGGGACTGATCCTGGTCTTGAATGGGATTGACGGTTGGGTGAATCACCTGGTCCCCGCGTCGCCGGCGTTTCGTCAGGCCTTCATGCCCATGGGTTGGCCAAGTATCGTCGTGGGCGCACCGCTTTGTGAAGAAGCATTGTTCCGCGGACTGATATTGGGCGGCTTCGCCCTCCGGTATGGGGCGACCAGGGGAATCCTGTATTCCGCCCTGCTCTTCGGGCTTATCCACATGAATCCATGGCAGCTTCCCGCCGGTCTTGTGTTGGGCGTGTTCTACGGTTGGCTCACCCTAAGGACCGGCTCTCTCTGGCCACCGGTATTCGCCCACCTTCTCAATAACCTGTTCGTCACGCTCGCATACGCATACCAGGTCCCCCACCTCTCCGACCCCGGTTTCCAGCCATTTTGGATGTGGTCCTTGGGACTCCTCTTGACGGGGTCCGGACTGGCCTCCTTGGTTCGATCAACTGCTCGCTTCAACCCGAGAATTCCGCCGCAGTTCGTTTCCGGGAGCTACTAGCTTGATCCAGCTCCATGCCCTGACCAAACGATTCGGGACCCAGGTGGCGGTGGACAGCCTGAGCTTCCAAATCCCCGCCGGGCAGATCGTGGGCCTCTTGGGACCCAACGGTGCCGGTAAGTCCACCACGCTGAAGATGCTCACGGGCATGCTCACCCCTTCTTCGGGCACGGCCACCCTATGTGGCCATGACCTCCTCACGGAGACGGTCGAGGTCAAACGCAAGGTGGGCTTCGTGCCCGAATCGGGGGCGGTATACGAAAGCCTTACGGGCTTGGAGTACCTGGAAATGGTGGCGGCGCTGTATGGCATTCCCCCCGACGCGGCCAGGGCCCGAATCTGTCAGTTCCTGGCCTTCTTCGACCTGGGTTTCGACACGCTTTCTGACAAGCTCCTGGGGGCCTTCTCCAAGGGCA
>Ga0214247_1000874_pt1 | contig 15210 bp, 15 predicted proteins | sample TroBogypolimnion_18_FD_153085 | JGI IMG/M metagenome (GOLD analysis project Ga0214247, IMG submission 153085) | Freshwater microbial communities from Trout Bog Lake, WI - 03JUN2009 hypolimnion | ecosystem: Environmental > Aquatic > Freshwater > Lake > Hypolimnion/Profundal zone ... | reverse complement strand
AGTTCGCTCTCTGCATAAAAATCCAACTGCGCGGTGAAGCCAAAGCGATCTCGCAATGGGCTAGGCAACAAGCCTGCGCGCGTTGTAGCACCGATGAGGGTGAAGTGCGGCAGCGTGAGCGGAATTGCGGTAGCGCCCGCTCCCTTGCCAACGACAACATCCACTCGGAAATCTTCCATGGCCATATACAGCAACTCTTCGGCAGGGCGAGACATTCGGTGAATCTCATCGAGAAAGAGAATCTCACCTTCTACTAGCGAGGAGAGGATAGAGGCCAAATCCCCCGCATGCTGAATGGCGGGGCCGCTGGTGATCCTGATCGGAGCGCCCATCTCCGTGGCAATGATCATCGCGAGAGTTGTCTTACCCAAACCTGGAGGCCCCGAAAGCAAGATGTGATCTGCTGGTGTCTTGCGAGAGCGAGCAGCTGTAAGCAGGAGATTGATCTGTGCCGCGACCCGTTGCTGCCCAACGAACTCGCCTAAATTCTTGGGGCGAAGAGCTAGTTCTTGAACGCGCTCTGCATCGTCGGAATAATCACTCACAAGAGATTCGTTCATCGCTACATCCCGCCCGAAAGCGCGGCACGGAGCAAGTCGCCTATGGGTTCCGCTGCAACATCTTTATATTGTGCTGAGAGTTGATCAATTCGATCTTGCGTCTCACGGGCAGTGAAACCAAGTCCAATGAGTGCACTCGTAATCTGATCGCGCCAACTACCTAGAGTCGCCATCTCCCCCACTTCAAAATTATCAACCTTCTCACGTAATTCCAGAACGAGTCGCTGCGCTCCCTTCTTGCCCAAGCCGGGGATCCGCTCCAAAATCTCTGTCTGCTCGTTTTTGATAGCGCTTACGATTTCAGCGGTCTCATAAATATTGAGCGCGGACTGTGCAACTTTCGGCCCGATCCCGGTGACAGTCTGGAGTAGTTCAAATATCTCACGGGCGGCATGGCTCTCAAAACCGTAGAGAGTGAGGGCATCTTCACGTACAACTAAGACGGTCTGCAAAGATGTAGTGGTTCCAACGGTAAAGGTAGCGGCGATACGCGGAGATACATTGACCAGCAAGCCAACGCCGCCAACTTCGACAACAACGTTTCCAGAGCGCACTGACTTGATGGTTCCGGTAAGAGAAGCGATCACTTCTTTACCGCCTTTGCCTCGCGAGCACGCAATCGCTCTTTTTCGTTCGCTAAAGCTATCTGCATTTTAGAATCTCCTACCCCTCGCCAGTGGTGGCAGATGGCAAGAGCCAGAGCATCTGTGCTGTCCACCGGCTTGGGAATCGAATCTAAGCGAAGCAACTTTTGAACCATCATCGCCACTTGCTTCTTATCTGCACGACCAGAACCAGTCACAGCAGCCTTCACCTCGGAAGGCGTATGCATTGCAACAGGGATGCCAGCTTTAGCGGCAAGAAGGAGCGCTACTCCAGCGGCTTGACCCGTCGCCATAGCGGTGCGAACGTTGAGTTGCGAGAAGACTCTTTCCACGGCAATCACATCTGGGTTAGCGCGAATTATCCACTCCGAAATCTGCACTTCTAGTTCCAACAAACGTGCCTCTAACGGAGCGTCCACCGTGGTGCGGATTATCCCTACATCAACCATGGTAAGGATCTGAGAGCCATTGCTTTCGACAACGCCCAGGCCACAGCGGGTTAAACCCGGATCGATCCCCAGCACTCTCATGCAGGTAAGCCTATTCGCCGATGCTAGCCATTACCTCGTCAGACACATCAAAGTTGCCATACACGTTCTGTACATCGTCTAGCTCCTCAATAGCATCTATGAGGTCAAAGACCTTTGTAGCCGTTTGCGCATCCAGAGGAACAGATAGTGTGGGAAGGAATGAAGTATCTGCCGATTCATAATCAAGACCTGCAACCTGCAAGGCAGTGCGCACCGCTACTAAGTCGCTTGGCTCGGAAACGATTTCAAAGGAGTCACCCAAATCATTGACTTCTTCACAACCAGCATCGAGCACCACTTCTAGAATCCGATCTTCGGTCACCCCTGCAACTTTATTGACGAGAACTACGCCTTTTCGGTTGAACAAATAAGAGACCGACCCAGGATCTGCCATCGTCCCACCATTGCGCGTCACTGCTACCCGCACTTCAGAGGCGGCACGATTTCGGCTATCAGTGAGGCACTCGATCATGAGTGCAACTCCGCCCGGTGCATAGCCTTCATACATAATGGTCTGCCAATCGGCACCACCAGACTCCAAACCACCACCACGCTTTACCGCCCGATCAATATTATCGGCGGGCATGGAGTTCTTCTTAGCCTTTGCGATAGCGTCAAAGAGGGTTGGATTACCTTCGATATCGGGCCCACCATTACGCGCCGCGATCTCAATCGCCTTGATCAGTTTTGCAAAATTCTTAGCACGGCGGGAGTCGATGATCGCCTTCTTGTGCTTTGTCGTTGCCCACTTGGAATGGCCTGACATTTAACTCACCAACCTTGCTCTCGCGAATATAAGTTATCGCGCAGTGTTACGCGATAACCGCCTTGCAAATGCTCTCGATAAAGTATCGATGAACCCGATTATCCCCCGTTATTTCCGGGTGGAATGAGGTCGCAAGCAAGTTCCCTTGCTGGACCGCAACAGGGTGCAATTCTCCATCAATTTCCACAGAAGCCAAAACTTCGACACCCGATCCGACCGCTTCGACCCATGGAGCCCGAATAAAAATTGCACGTATCGCAGGTGCGGTAATTCCCGCCATGCTCAAGTCGACCTCAAATGAATCCACCTGGCGCCCAAAAGCATTCCTTCGCACTGTGATATCGATGCCGCCAAAGCTCTCCTGGCCCTCCATGGCGCCTTCAATCCGATCGGCAAGCAGAATCATCCCAGCACACGAACCATACGTAGGCATACCAGCGTGAATTCTTTCTACGATGCGATCAAAGAGCCCAAAGATCCGGGCCAGCTTGGCGATCGTTGTTGATTCCCCGCCAGGAAGCACTAAGGCATCGATCGCATTAATCTCTTCGAGGGTTTTAACGGCTATTGCATCCACGCCGCACTCTGCCAAGGCATAGAGATGCTCGCGAAAATCGCCTTGCAGCGCTAGAACTCCAACAAGCATTGAAAGTGGGCGGTCTTACCAGCCGCGCTCAGCCAAACGATGTGGAACTGGAATATCTGCAACGTTGATGCCTACCATGGCATCTCCCAGCCCGCGAGATACATCAGCAATAACCTTTGCATCGGTAAAATAAGTCACAGCCTTCACGCAAGCGCTCGCGCGTGCCGCAGGATTGCCAGACTTAAAGATTCCAGAACCAACAAATACTCCATCTGCCCCGAGCTGCATCATCATCGCAGCGTCAGCAGGCGTTGCAATTCCACCCGCAGTGAAGAGCACGACAGGAAGCTTTCCGCTTTCAGCTACTTCTTTAACCAAATCGTATGGAGCAGATAGCTCTTTCGCGGCGACATACAGTTCATCTTCGCGCATATTGGAGAGGCGACGAATCTCTTGCGAGATCTTGCGCATATGAGTAGTTGCGTTTGAAACATCTCCGGTACCGGCTTCGCCCTTAGAACGGATCATGGCAGCACCTTCGTTGATTCGACGTAGCGCCTCACCTAGATTTGTTGCACCGCATACAAAGGGAACAGTGAAGTTCCACTTGTCGATGTGATTCTCGTAATCAGCGGGGGTCAATACTTCAGACTCATCAATGTAATCGACGCCTAGGCTCTGCAAGATCTGTGCTTCTACAAAGTGGCCAATACGAGCCTTCGCCATGACGGGGATAGAAACTGCAGCTTGAATCTTTTCAATCATGTCGGGATCGGACATACGGGCAACGCCACCTTGTGCGCGAATATCAGCCGGAACCCGCTCCAACGCCATAACTGCGACAGCACCAGCATCTTCAGCAATCTTCGCCTGCTCAACATTGACCACGTCCATGATGACGCCGCCCTTGAGCATCTCAGCCATACCGCGCTTAACGCGACCAGTACCGGTTACCTTCTGGGTGTTATCTGACATGTCATCTCCTCGTACGGATCATTGCCCTCATGGGCGGCTACCCCTAGGGGCAAGAGTTCAAGTCTACTTTGAAGCGGAGGGTGATGGAGTACTGAGCGCAGGAAGGACGAAGGTGGGCTGCTGGTCGGTGAGGGCTATCCAGACCTGCCCTACTGGTAGATATGCCGGTGAGCCATCCTTGAGCGTCCAGGTAGTTGGCTCTGTGGCACTGACTCGGCTCCAGAAAACCGGAATTTCTTGACCATCGCGCAAGAGGAACCCCGTGCCTGATCCGATGGTGTTGCTAAATGGCGTGTAGCTCCCCAACTTATCGTGATAAATCGAGGGGGTGATGCTGACCTCTTGAATTAAGAGTGTGGGAGAGCCAAGTTGTGTCCCATCGGCAGCAAGGTCTAAAGCTCCGTCGTAATACATCTGCCACTTCTGATTGGCAGATGACCAGAGCGCTTTGTACTGTGCGGCTGGCCACTTGAGTTCAACGCTCTTAATTACCTGGCCTCCCGCGGGGAGGGGCCCAAACTTCCACCCAACAGACTTTGCAGTCGCGATCGGGCGATTCTCAACTTTGATCGACTTATTGAGAAGTGCCTGGGGATCCAAGACCATATCTGTTGGGGCGCTCCGTGCGGGATCTCGCGAATATATGGAGGCAGGTTCGGTGTCAGCGCCGATATCTTCGATATTGGAGGCGCGGAGGACTGGCAAGAATTTAGATTGCGCACCGCTATAAGCCATGCCAACTCGACCGTAGTTAGCCATGAGATCGATATCGCTTATCCGCGCCGATCGGATGGGACCAATCTTTGCCGGCAAATTATTGCTAAAAACTGCAGCCAAGCGAGTTAGTCCACCTTCTACCTGTTCAATGTAAATCACATCAGCGCTATCCAAACCTATCTGCGGATGTGCCGATCGAGTGTCATCAATTTTGACGAAGAGAACCGGGCCGTTGATCCCAGGCATACCAGTCAAAGCATTAGTTGAAACGGCCTTCGTAGATTTGGTGGTGGTCGTAGAAGACGGACCGCAGCCTGCCAATAAGAGAAGTAAAGTTACTGCTGTAACGGCGGTAAGAAGTTTTCTCGAAGAATTTATCACAGAGAATCCTCTTCAAATGAATATATTTTAGGCAACTTTGCTTTACCGGCAAGATGGAATAGTCGATAGATCGGACGAGAACGTAACTTTGCCACCGAACGAACTGCTTCTAAATGAATGGCAACAGCGAGGGTGATCTTCTCGGTTAAAACTGTTAATTCCGAAAGGAGAGGTAAATAAATTGATAACTCACCACTGTTCGCCGACTCGCGAAGGAATTTGAGAGATTCAGAGAGTGAGCGTTCGGCATCGTCTCGATCAATGATTGCCTCTTCGCGACTGACATAAGCAGATTGGGTCAGGATCAAGTCTGTAGCAGGGTCGAGATCGCTCTGATGTGCAATCTCCAATGCCAACGCCGCCCGACGCTGTAGCAGAGCATCGAGATGTTCCCAAGAAGTTTCAACACGATGATGCAGACGATCCAGCCGAGAAGCTGAAAAGGAGAGATACCAACCAAAGAGAATGACCACTAACGCAACGAGCACAAGTGTCATCAGGGCCTTCCCTTCTTATAACTGGCATTTTCGGAGCCAACTGCAACTTTTCCCTGGCCCGCCATAGCAACTTCGTAGACGCTCATTATCTGGGAGGCGACGCTCCCCCAGTCGAAACGAATCGCTGAAACCAGACCTTTCTCAGAAAGTTGATGCAATCGCGCGGAATCGCGAAGTAATTCAATGACGCACTTAGCCAAATCGTTGGAATCTTCTGAAACGAAGTTCACGCCACTTTCGCCCTGACTTAAGAGATCAACGAATGCCTGAATATCGCTCGCTAAAACTGGAGTGCCTGAAGCCATCGCTTCAGCGAGAATGATTCCAAAGGATTCACCGCCGGTATTTGGAGCTATATATAGATCAATATGAGAGAAGAAATCCACCTTCTCTGCTTCAGAGAGGCGGCCCAAGAAGGTAATGTGCTTGGCAACCTGCGGATCAACTTTTGCGAGGACTTTCTCTGGATCCCCCGGGCCTGCGACAACTAGTTCTAGCGCAGGTATCGCTTTGAGAATTCTAGGCAGCGCCTCGAGTAGTAGCGGAAGACCTTTGCGGCTCTCTTCAAACCTACCTAAAAATCCGATACGGAAAGGGGCGCCAATCTGCCTTTCTCGCCCCGCATCTGCCCGTTTGAAACGCGCATAGTCAATCCCATTAGGAATCACCACTGCCTCTGTTCCGTAGAGATTGTTTAACGTCGCCTGCGCCATCTCGCTCACAGCGATTCGGGCGCTCAACTTTTCAATCATCGGTTCGATGAGGGGCCCCACGGATGAAATAGCGCGCATCTTTGGAGTCGATGCATGAAAGGTGCCAACCATTGCTCCCTCAGCGGCCCAACATGCGAGTAGCGAGATAGATGGAATTCCAGGTTCGTGCATATGCAGCACATCAAAATCTCCCTGAGCAATCCACTGCCGAACCCGCGAAGCGGCAATCGGGCCAAAGAGAACCCGTGCGATAGAACCGTTAAATGGAATCGGAACAGGTCGTCCTGCATTGACCAGCCAAGGATCAGTGATTGATTCTTCATCGCTTACCGGAGAGATGACTGAGACGTAATGCCCTAATTCGGTGAAATGTTCCGCCAGCTCTCTAATGTGCATCTGCACGCCACCCGGAACGTCCCACCCATATGGGCAGACCATTCCTATCCGTAGCGGCTTACTCATCACTCACGCTCCTTGAAATCGCCATCTACCCAGATGCGTTGCAGCATGTGCCAATCACTCAGGTGGTTAACGAGATGGCTCTCCAGTCTAGTTGCTGACTCTTGAATCATGACCGCAACCTTCTCCTGGGTAGTGCCAGCCGCTGGAATTGCAATTGCAGGTTCGAAATAAATCTCTATCCCGGTTTCGTTATATCTAACAAATGCCGTTAAAAGTGGAGCGCCCGTCTTTATGGAGAGCACCGCTGGCCCGGCAGGCATACGCGCTGGGTGGCCAAAGAAAGTCACGTCGACGCCATTGCGAGATAGGTCCCGGTCGGCAACGAGAGCAATCAGTCGACCTTGTCGCAACCGTTGTGAGAGCTGGGCGAGTGAACGCGCGCTGGCATCGAGAACTTCCATGCCGAGTGATTCTCGATACGCTAAAAATTTCTTGAACAATCGTTCTGGTTCCAAATGTTCGGCGACAGTGACAACCGGAGCGCCAGTCTCACAGTAGTACGCACCGGCCCTATCCCAATTTCCTGCGTGGGGCAACGAGACGATAGCTCCCTTGCCGTCGGCTAGCGCTTCGCGCAAGAGATGGTCATTGATGACCGTTGTGCTTACCACAATCTCTTCACTCGACCAGAGCGGGAGGCGAAATGTGTCGCACCAATATCGCAGGTAGGAACGCATTCCTGCTTTAACCGTCGCCTCTAGCTCTGGTTCGAGCAGATCAGGACGAACTCTCAAATAGTTAGACCGTAGACGTTGTACGGGCGAGGGGTTTCGTTTCGTTATTTGATCTGCAATCCAATCCATAAGAGCATATGCACTTCGTTCAGGAAGCAGTCCTAATAACTTCCATGCTGCAAAGTAGGCAAGATATGTAAAAGACATCGTCACGCACTCAACGTTGCGCGATAAACAATCAACAATCTTTCGCCGATGGTGTAAACACTTGCCAGTGCCAGCAGCCAAACCCCAACCGCCAAGATATAAGGAACTCCAAACCCCGCTATCCAGGTTGCGAGAAAGATAATAATCAATCGATCAGTTCGTTCGGCGAGTCCCCCATTGCAGGCGATTCCCAAACCTTCGGCTCGAGCTTTGATGTAGGAAACCAGCCCTCCGGCAACAAGAGCAACGATTATTACTGGCACAAGTTGATCATGACTTTTCATAAGGAAGTAGGCGATCGAGCCGAGCACCGCAGCATCTGAAATTCGGTCGAGCGTCGAATCCAAGAGCGCTCCCCAGGTTGATCCCCCCGAATCTGACATACGGGCCAGAGTTCCATCCAATAGATCAAAGAGGACGAAGAAGAGGGTAATGGCCGTTCCCCAGAGATAGCTCCCGCGACTAAAGAAGACGATGGCGCTAATACTTGCGCCCAGACCGCCGATTGCACTGAGCAGGTTTGCCGTAACACCTCGGGTCAGCAACCACCCACAAAGCGGGGTTATAACCCGCGTCACGGGGGCTTTGATCGAGGCCGAAATCACGATTACATCGTAGGCTCGGTTACTGTGTCAGACCTAATTAATTCTCATAAAATCGCCATCATTGGCGGAAAATCGGAGCAGTTGGCGGCCGAATTGGGCGTTGCGCCAAGTGAACTTGAATCGTGCGACCTGGCGCTCTTCCTGGTCAGCGCTAACGAGGGCATCGTCTCGGCGGACCTTGAACGATGGCGCCTCGCTCGCGATCTATATATTCCCTCTCTCGTCATCATCTGCGACTTGGGGAGCGGCGAGATCGACTTCGAAGATATGAGCGCTATTGCCAGCAAGATGCTCGATCCTGTCGTCACTCCGTATCTCGTACTACACAACGATGAAGGAGCTCCCGCTGCGCTCATTCATTTAGAGAGCCTGCAAGTGATTGATTATTCCGACGGTAAAAAAGTTCTGAGAAGTGCCGATGCCGAGCACATCGAACTTGTCGCTGAGTTTCGAACCGAATACCTGGAAGCTCTTGAAGATGCGGGTGAAGATAGCTTCTCGGCAGGTTTGCTCTTCCCCGCACTTGCCTGGATTGAGGGAACGAGAATCGGCTTAGACCAAATTATAGATTTTCTAAACCACGTTCCAATTATTCGCTAAATCATCACGGGTCTCTTGCAGGAGTTGAGACATCACCTTGGTCTGTCCGATAACGGGCATAAAGTTCGAATCACCACCCCACCGAGGCACTACATGTTGATGGATGTGGCCGGGAATTCCAGCTCCAGAAACCGAACCTTGATTGAGCCCCACGTTAAAGCCTGAGGGATTTGAGACCTTGCGCAGAACTTTCATGGCATGTGCAGAGAGAGCAAAAATCTCGTTTCGCTCTTCACTCGTCAACTCCGTCAAATCTGCTACATGCCTATATGCACAGATCAATATATGTCCTGCGTTGTATGGATAAAGATTCATTACGACATAAGCGCTCGTTCCACGCGCAACAATCAAACCTTCTACATCATCCATGGCTGGAATTCGACAGAAAGGACAGGCCACGTCATTTCCTGGAAGCGGGCGGTTTTCCCCGGAGAGGTAAGAGGTGCGATGGGGAGCCCATAACCTGGACCACGAATCGGGCATTCCCGCCCCACCGGTTAATTGTTCGTCCATGCGATTAAATCTGGATTCGGTTTGTAACGGCGGCTGAAATTTCAGCGATAGCTTGCGCAATAGAGATTCCATTCTTCTGATCACCGTTGCGATAACGGAAGGAGACAGCTCCATTATTCTGATCTTCTTCTCCTGCAATCATCATAAAAGGAATCTTTTCTAGCTGCGCATTGCGAACCTTTTTCTGCATACGATCATCAGATGTGTCCACATCAACACGTATCCCAGCTTTACGCATCGTTGCAGCAATCTCTTGCAGATAGGGCAGGAAGGCTTCGGCCACAGGGATTCCGCGGACTTGAACCGGCGCCAACCAGGGAGGGAAGGCTCCTGCATAATGTTCAGTAAGTACGCCAAAGAAGCGTTCGATGGAGCCGAAGAGAGCTCGGTGAATCATTACCGGTTGCTGGCGAGATCCATCGGAAGATTGATATTCCAAATCGAACCTTTGCGGCAATTGGAAATCAACTTGAATTGTGGACATCTGCCAGGTGCGACCGATCGCATCCTTTGCCTGGACAGAAATCTTCGGACCGTAGAAGGCGGCGCCTTCAGGATCAAGTACTAGATCCAGATTCTGCTTCTCGGCAGCCTGACGTAGCGCTTCTGTCGCTTCTACCCACGCCTCATCAGATCCAACTGACTTCGCTGGGTTGCGGGTAGAGAGCTCTAGATAGAAGTCGTTGAGACCGTAATCGCGCAGCAAATTAAGGACGAATGTTAAAAGAGAATCGAGTTCACCCATCATCTGATCTTTAGTGCAATAAATGTGGGCATCATCTTGGGTGAATCCGCGAGCCCGCGTCAGACCATGGATAACGCCAGATTTCTCGTAGCGGTAAACCGTTCCAAACTCAAAGAGACGGAGTGGTAGTTCACGGTATGAACGACTATTGGATTTGTAAATCAGATTATGGAACGGGCAGTTCATCGGTTTCATATAGTACTTCTGCCCTTGACGCTTAACCGTGCCATCAGCATGTAACTCTTCATCCATCACCATAGGCGGATACATACCTTCGGAGTACCAATCCAGGTGTCCTGATGTTTCGAAGAGAGTCGCCTTAGTTAAATGAGGTGAATAAACAAATTGGTAACCCTCTTCTTCATGACGACGCCGAGAATAATCTTCCATCGCTCGACGGATAATTCCACCTTTGGGGTGAAAGACCGCTAAGCCAGATCCAATCTCTTCTGGAAATGAGAAGAGGTCGAGCTCACTGCCGAGGCGACGATGATCGCGTTTTTCGGCTTCAATCAATAATTCGAGATATGCATCCAACTGTTCCTGCGTCGGCCAAGCCGTTCCGTAGATACGTTGCAGCATCGGATTCTTCTCGGACCCGCGCCAATATGCCCCCGCAGATCGCATCAACTTAAACGCGGGGATCTGCTTTGTAGATGGAAGATGAGGACCGCGGCACAAATCCTTCCAGACGGGTGCGCCATCTCTTCCTAAGTTGTCATAGATGGTTAACTCTTTCCCGCCCACTTCAACAGATGATTCTTCATCGCCACTTTTGAGGCCGACGAGTTCACATTTATAAGGCTCACCTTGCAACTCGGCCAAAGCTTCTGCTTCAGTGACTACACGGCGACGAAAGCGCTGCCCGGCTTTGATGATCTTGCGCATGGCAGATTCCAGCTTTTCCAGATCTTCTGGAGTAAAAGGTTTAGCGGGATCAAAGTCATAATAGAAACCATCTTTGATGGGAGGTCCGATACCGAGTTTGGTCTCTGGAAATACCTCTTGGACAGCTTGTGCCAGAACGTGGGCGGTTGAGTGGCGGAGCACTCCCAAGCCCTCGGGTGATCCAATGTCGATTGCTTCGACCACATCACCATCGTGGAGTTCGGTCCAGAGATCCCGTAGTTCGCCGTTGACCCGAGCCACTACAACCGTATTGCGCTCAGCGAAGAGCTGGGTTGGTCGTTGGTCGCTTTCGACCTCTCGCAATACGCCATCTACGGTGACAGAAATGAGTGAAGACATAGTCTCAGCCTACCGAATCTGATTGCGCCTCACTCCATAAAGCCTCGAAGATCAATTCACTTTCAAGGCCCACCATCAACTTACGCTCACCCAATATTTCTACCGGAGAGGAGATCCGCAGACTCGAAAGCGCCACCATGGATTCCACATCATCCAGATCGAATCGGGTAATTTCGCGCTCAACGGCCAAGCCCATCTCGAGGGCAATCCCGCGCATAATTCCGGGAAGCGCTCCACTGCTCAGTGGTGGCGTGTACCAATTTCCGCCAATGCGGAAGAGGTAATTACAGGTGGCGCCCTCGCCGACAACTCCGTTGTCGTTGATCAGTAAGAGTTCGTCATACCCTTCAAAGCGGGCCGATCGTAAAAGATCAAGATTGTGCCAATACGGGAATGCTTTATGTGCGCCGATCCCTGCGATCAACTGCTGATCCACGATGCCCACCTTGAGGGGCGCCGGATTGCGAGTGTAAGCGCCTATCGAAAGTGAAAACTGCGAGCCGAAGGACAGACGCACGCGGGCCGACGGGAAGCGGGCCAGATAACCGATCGCGGTGCGAATCGATTCGCGCGAAGGAATGTCGATGGACAACTCTTTGCCCGAGCGTTCGGCCCGATCTAAATGCTGATCCAGAAAGAGTGGTTTGCCATCCTTCATGAGCAGAGTTTCAAAGATACCCGCACCATATTGCCAACCCTCTTCATCGATTCCGCCCGCGATTCCGATTAAACGATTGGCTTTAAGTTCAGTCTCTCTCCACTCTAAATGCGGATCGCTAGGCCAGGTGATACCTGCCCCAGTCCCAAAGTAAATAGTTCTCTCCTGCGACCAAAAAGTCCGAATGGCGACTCCCAAGAGTGATTGCTCGCCTTCGATCCACCCAATCACTCCGCAATAAATTCCGCGTGCTACTGGTTCATTCGCCTTTATGATTTCCAACGCAGAGTGCTTAGGCGCACCGCTTACCGACCCAGGGGGCAGGAGAGCAGTCAGTAGCTCGTCCCAAGAAGTATTCTCGCGCAGAGTCCCGCGAATATCCGAGACAAGATGGCGGATGCTTGGATGATGTTCGATCCGCAAAAAATCGCTCACTTCTACCGATCCGGTCTGGCAAATACGGCTTAAATCATTCCGCATCAAATCCACAATCATGATGTTCTCGCTCTGGTCTTTCGCCCCGAAGAGGTCGGTCGTGGTGTAATCGAGCGTCCCTTTAATTGGGCTGGTCAGAATTCTCTTCCCATCTCGCCGTAAGAAAAGTTCTGGAGTCGCACTTGCAATCTCCAACTCCGGCAAGCGAAGGAACGCGGCATAAGGTGCATAATTTTCTTCCAGCAAATCTGTAAAGAGTGCATCGAGTGAGGTTCCATTGAAAGGCGTCGATAAGACACGGCAGGCATTTGCTTGATACACATCACCCGTTGACACGCGCCTTCGTATCTCTTCGACGTAGTTGTAGTACTGAGTTCGATTGAGCGAACTCTTCCAGATCGATTTAAGGCGTACCCACTTAGCGGTCTCCGGAAATGGTTGATCTCGTTGAACGTTGGAAAATCTGGCGAATATCCGATCGCCTTCAAAGCTAATTGAGGCGGCCCAGAAACCCCCACTTTGGGTACGTGAGATGTCGGAGGTCACTTCCATCAATCCAGTTGCAAGGATCCCATCCATCCAAAAGAAGGGGGTTCCTCTATCCATATCGGCACTGTAGACCCTGCTCTCTATTGGCACCTTTTCTCCCTCCTTTGCCACTTGGCTCAGCCATAGGCTAGATTTAGCCCTTCAAGTTCAAATCGTTATCTGAACCTGAAAAAATGCGGACGTAGCGCAGTTGGTAGCGCGGAACCTTGCCAAGGTTCAGGTCGCCGGTTCGAACCCGGTCGTCCGCTCTAGTGGATCCCCTGGATCCCTGCGATTTCCGGCATGTTTCGGAAAATATATGGTCGGATGGCCGAGAGGCGAGGCTCAGGACTGCAAATCCTGCCACACGGGTTCAAATCCCGTTCCGACCTCCAGCACTAGGTAGCGATTTTCCACATGGCTATGGCCTCCACATTCCATTGCTCCCAGGTCATTTGCAGCCGTTGACCCCAAGAGATTGCAATTGGACCGGTCGGAGTAAATCCATCAACGACTACCCAATGAAAAGTATCGGTCGCTATTTCATATCCAGCAAAATTTGCACCCGGCTTGAAATGCAACTGAGCTATCACCGCTTTCACCTTTGGGTTGCTAATCGCTCGAAGCAGCGTTGCGGGATCTGCAAATAGCGGCGTTGCAGATTTTAGGTATGCACCGCCAATTCCTAGTTCGGTCCAATAAGCAAAAGTCCGCGCATTTGATAGGCCGCTTGGCAATCCCCCCGCCCGAATGAACTCTGAGTCAATTTGGGTTGGATCAGGTCGCATATCAAGTACAACCGTCTCCCAATTAGCTATAGCTGAAAATGTGCAGATGGGATTCGACTGAACTTGATCGCCACTAAACGTTGCAAAACTCTTCTGCGGAGCGCCTGCAATGCATCCAGCATCACCAGCTCGGCAAAGGGCGACGATGCCACTATTTTGAATTGCACTTTCGGTAGTTATATAGGAACCACTTTGATCGGTTGCCATTATTCTCAGGGGAGTTCCATCATTTATGCCAACTAGATCACAGCTCACCTTGATACTTTCACACGTTAGGCCTCCCAATTGAGCTGTCACCGTGTAACTAATAACACCGTAACCATTAGGGGCAGCCGCGGGGCACCAACTTATTCTGTAGGTTTTGTTGTAAATCTTCGTCGCCGTTAATTTAATTGCTGGTCGAGAACTCCAACCAGGGTGCAGACCTTCTTGTTGGCCACTCCCAATGCAGTTCGCATCGGTCGTTAAATATGGAATGACCTTCTTCACGATAGTTTGAGTCGCTGGATTAGCGGGGATGAGAGATGCAGCGATATGAGATGAAGATGAGATCAATACTAAACATAGAGGTACCGAAAAAGTTACTGCTTTTGAAAGCGATCGCGAGATCACAATGTGAAAACCCATCTGCAGAGGTTTTGTATCTCCTCTTACAATGAATCAATCTCTCCGAGTTACTAGGCGTGCACATCAGAGATTAACGCCGAGAAGTGAAAAGTTAATATCTGCACAGTACTTACGCCTTTATAGGATGTACGCCAAACAGATAAGTAATCTAGCGAAGAAATCAGACACACGATCTATTCTGTAAAGGCCTATGAGCACGCAAACGCTCCCGATCGTGTGCGGGGCTACGTCTGATACTTCCAATGAGACCTTGCTAACTTTTTAGGGAAATACGGAATAGGCTCAGTAGTGCAAACCCCTCATTGTAACTATCAAGAGATGAATACTTTCTAAAACTACACGTGATGGGACTGAAAAAATGGAATTAGAAGAGCAAGGCGCATTGGTCCGAGTCCTTGCCGTCTCCAATCACCCTATCTTCCTCTTGGGTCTGCGTGATCAATTGAAAGTCCTTGATCTACAACTCCACATTGTTGGCGTAGCACACGACGCGGTATCTGCTTTCGAAAAGGTTGCCGAACTCACTCCGGAAATTGTACTCATGGATTTAAATTTGCAAGCTTCGGCAATCACAAGCATCGAAGTGACCGCCAAAATCAAATCTGATTTCCCCTCCGCACAGGTAATAATCTTGACAGCAGATGAAACGATCGAATCCATTATGGGTGCACTCAAGGCCGGAGCGAGCGGTTATCTACTAAAATCAGTCACAATCGTCGAACTGCGAGAGGCCATCTATGCCGTTCTGAAGCACGGCTCGGTCCTCACTCCTTCAGTTGCCCAAAAAGTT
>Ga0214247_1000868_pt1 | contig 15293 bp, 23 predicted proteins | sample TroBogypolimnion_18_FD_153085 | JGI IMG/M metagenome (GOLD analysis project Ga0214247, IMG submission 153085) | Freshwater microbial communities from Trout Bog Lake, WI - 03JUN2009 hypolimnion | ecosystem: Environmental > Aquatic > Freshwater > Lake > Hypolimnion/Profundal zone ... | reverse complement strand
AGCTCATATTCGGCTCGCATAATTTCTCTAGTTTTTCCAGCTGTGCCCCAGGCTGCTGGCCACCACGAGAAAGGAATTATTTTGATTGATGCCATTCGGACTCCCATATATATTTTACATTATAACCTAGATTTCTCAGAATGTCAAATCTCTGTAGAGTTTCGAGATACAAATCTGAGAATGACATTTTGGTAACGGCATTAATCTCAGAACCTAAATATAGATTTGGATTCCCGTGCCAGAAGTCTCCCAGATATTCGTATGCTGTATTCTCTAATAACCCATCTACAATAAAAATTCGATTTTCTGATTTTACTTTAACTTGTCTGTGTAATAGATCGTCGGGGACATTACAGTAATCTAACCAATCTTTTTCTCCTTTCGAAGAAGTATAAATTTGAGAGCAAATATGGCACCCAGCGCCGTGATGTAGATGTTGCGTAGGTGATTGAGAAAAGTTTCCGTGATCTCTACATGTAATAATTACATGTTCTTTGATAGATTTATATTTGCAAAATTCGTATGTATATAGATTATTGTGTTTCTTATTTGATTTTTCTATAAATTCCTGTGTGGTAAGAAATAAACTATTATTAGAACATTCTCTACAACCCTTGCCTAATAGATGTTGACTTGGATTCTGGTAGAATTCCCCGTGATGCGGACATATGATCCTTATCTTCCCATCAATCTTGTTATTAAGATCTACCAATTGATAAGAATATTTATTTCCATGCTTCTTTATAGCTTTCTCTTCATATTCTTTGGTATCTATTCTACTACCACTCATATGAGTATCTTTACATAATCTAGAACAATACATCTTTCTCTTGTTCCAAGATTCGTATTCGAATACTATATTACATTGTGGACAAATTTTCCTAGATAATGTCTTCATTATACCTTTTGATAAATTACTAATGTATTTATCGAATACCAAAAGGTTATTCTAATCATTTAGAAACTTATTTAGTCCAGGGAATTGATAGATAGCAAACCATTTGAAGTTCCACTGTCTATTTTCTTTAGCATGGCATTGATTAAATGACCAACTTACCCATGGGCGATCTCGACCTACCTGAAAATGGTATGCACCAAATCTAATATTGATCCAAAGATTACTCATATTATGTCTGAATTAAATTAAAAGCAACAATTTCAAATTCTGGTACCAGCAATTTAGTATAATCATCGAGATTAGATTCGTCTATAGAATATCTTTGACTATTTGCATACCAACTCGGACATTGGCATCTCTTAGGATCAATTCCTATCAACATACTTTTAATAGCTTTCTCAGCATTTTCCTTCTGCAGAAATACTGCTGCTACTTCAAACTCTGATGAGAAACTTTGGTGCTTAGAACTATAACACCATGTATCTGTCTTCTTTTCTTTAATAAAATACACTGTTCTCATGCCATGCTCACATATAAATGTTGTTGCAAATTCAATCTAAATCCGTGATCTAGGCAGTATTTAGCCGTGTACTCATGGTTGGCCTGATTAGCTGCTAAGTCAAGTAGTCCTGGTTCCCAGAAACTAATTATCTCATCTACTGTACTACGCTCAGCCATTGTAATCTCACCCTTCTCTGCACGGAGTAATTTAATCTTCTGCGGAAAGGTATTGTATATATTCATTGGGCTGCAATATACATCGCCCTTTGTTTCTGACCATTCAATTGCCCAATCAGGGATAGTATGGTATGGGCTTTCTGGATCAGCAGACATAACAAATTTCAAACAATCAGCACGTTCTAAAATAGTCTTGCTCGGCTTCAGATATTTTGTTGGTTTACCTTCCTTCTCTGCACACTTAGGACTACATACAAGCATAGTACATTCTGGTACAACTGTATCAGGAATACCATTGCTTTCAATTTGTGTCTTACCAAATATTTTGCTCGCACGATCCAGAAATGGTCCAATATTTTCCTGCAGCAATGGCTCACCACCTGTTATTACTAATACAATATTGGGAAAGTTATATTGTTTATCAGACATAACTGAGACGGGCAATGCCCACAATGGAACTGGTTGCCCTTTATTATTCCAATAATCGCAAATGGTATGATATGCTTTTGCAAAGATTTCATTATATGTCATCCACTCGCCATCATCAAAGAAGGTATCGCAGAAGTTGCAGGTTAGATTACACTTTGTCAAGCGGATGAAGAGTGCGGGCATTCCGGCATATGGACCCTCCCCCTGAAGTGTGAAAAACATGCTTGTAACATACAGGCTGTCTTTGGGTGCATCCTTAAAGAATGACTTACCTGTGATGGTATTAGTTCCGAACATCTTTTTCCTTCTTACATTCTTTGATTGCTTTACGTAGAATCTTAAGAGCTGCTACTTTGCGCTTTTCTGCAAATTCAAAAGAAGGTCCCCATGAAAAATCTTCTATGTTGGGTCTGCATTCTTTGAGAGATTCTTTTATTTGTTTCAATTCATCTAAGTTCATTCTCTACCACCTTTTAGCTTTTCCATTATTTTACTAGCTTCCAATAGATAAGTCAAATCATCTGCTGTTAAAGTACCTTTTTCTTTAGCAATTTCAATTAGGTCAGCAAATACGCTATCACGCATTCTTCGTTTAGTACCCTCTGTTATACCTGCTTGCATTTCTGCACCTAACGATATCGCTCTACCAAATGCCTCTGCAGCTTCATCAACATCAATTCCATTGGACCAAGTTATTGTTCCATCTCTATTTAAGCGAACAAGTTCTCCACCGCCAGCGCCCTTATAAAATGCAACCACTGAAGTAGCATTATGGAGATTTGTGCCAATAGTAAAACTACCGGCGGCACCCTGGGCACCAGCATAAGGCATTGTTGTTATAGTGTTATATGAATAATTGGCTGCACCTATCATTGATCCAGCAGACATTATGCTGCTATTTATTGTGTATGGCGCAACATTGGATGCTCCAGATGATATAGTAATATTCCCAGTAGTATTAACAGGCACAGGGGTCGGAACAGTTATAGGCATAATAGATTTTTTAGTAAACCACTTCTTAAACATTTTACACTCCCGATGAATCGCCCCATGTATGCATATATCTGGATAGGCGCGCCATTTTGTTAATACGTGCTTTTTCAATGCCTTCGGCGGTGACACCTAATCCAGCATTTGTAACCATATCCACTAATGCTAGTACATCACCTAATTCCATTTCTAAATTTTCCAGATTGGTTAATGGAGAGGCAGGATTTTTACCTACTACACCAAATCTCTTAATTTTAGAGGCAGCTTGAATTACTTCGGCACATTCCTCTTGTAAAATATTAAGACACTCTTCTTGGTGATCATTTACTTGCTTCAAATTTCTGCTCCCAGTTCCAGGCGTGCAAAATTGCATCCTTGATATTGTACTGTGGCTTCCATCCTAGCAATCTTTCTGCCTTAGAAATATCTGCTACCAGTGTTGCCGGATCTCCCATACGCCTGGGATTGTATTCAATGACAGGTACCTTTCCAACTACTTCGGATGCGTATTGAACCAATTCTCTAACGCTGACACCTTCACTGCCACCACCCAAGTTGAATGCTTCATTGCCATTGCCTGCATCAAAGAAATCTATTGCCAATCCGTGAGCCACTGCTAGATCTTCTACGTGAACATAGTCACGAACACAGGTGCCATCCTTGGTAGGATAATCACTGCCAAAGATAGGGAATACTTCACCTGTTAAAATCTTATTGCATAGAATAGGAATAACGTGTGTAGCGGGCCGCTGTACATAACCGAAACGGCTTTCTGGATCTGCCCCGGCGGCATTGAAATACCTAAATGTGACATACTTCAAACCATATGCTCGTGCATAATCTTTAATCATTAATTCACCAGTTACCTTAGTTGATGCATAAGGATTCTCTGGATCATAATAAAGACCTTCTTCCTTAAGTGGCCCAAGTTGTCCTTGACGACCATACGTATTTCCGCTAGAACTAAACACAATATTTTTAGTCCCTTTAGCGACCATGTGATCTAATAGACCCTTCATTTTTACCACATTATTTGCGTAATACTTCTCCGGTTCTGTTACGCTTTGCTCTACTAGATGCTCGGCAGCTAGATGAATAATGGTATCATACACGTATGAGGTTGTGTTGAGGAAATTTAAATAATCATCCTCAATGATAACTGCAGGAGTATTCCAATTTTTAATCTTACGATCAACGATTGTTATTTGGTGACCTTGTTCGTGTAGTTTATGAGCTACCTGTGTGCCCACAAATCCACTGCCACCAGTTATTAGAATTTTATGCTTTCTTGTCATTTACTAGCCTTTCGATAATTTTATATGCTTCGTATGCCTCTTGCAATGCAGGGTACTTATCCTGCAATACTTGATTAGGTTCAATAATCGCTAACCGTGTCTCTATAGCTTCTATACGTTTAAGAAGAAATTCATGATCACTCATTGTTGGGTGACTAACATAATAGCTATCCGTATTCCCTGTCATAGAGATCCCGGGACTAACAAGTAAGGGAAAAACCGCACCCACCGTTTGGGCTATAATTCCGAATTTTGGTTCGCCGCAGCTCATATTGAATACTTTATTTTAAAGAAAAGTGCATCATCGGGATCTTCAAAACCTAAACACATTCGTGTAACAGGTCCAACAGGGTGCGGACACCATCCGATCCCATCAGTAACTGTTCTACCTGATAAAATTCTAACCGATACTAGACCGTTGCTATTCTGATTAAGCCACTCTATCATCTCTTGATCAATATCACTTAGTTTCCTACAGATAATAGTTTTGTACTTTTTATCGAAGTAAGAACTAAGTGGATGTTGTATCTCTGCAACTTCTTTAGTCGAGAACACTGATTGGATAATGTGAAAGAGTTGCGCCATTTTCCCCATCTTCGCTTACCTCCACAGAAATTGTACGATCTGGATAGTTGGTCGAAATATATTTAATCAAATCATCTGCAAGCATTTCACAGCTCTTATGATCTATTAGCATTGCTCCAGCATCATACATTGATTCTAACTCACGCTTGAATAGAATGAACTCAATATCCCTGTCATTATGCTCAACAGACACAGTTGCCTTAAAATGGAATATGTGCCTATGCGGATGCTTTAAGAATTCTACACCATTAGGCGCGTCAGGATAACAGTGAATACCTTCTTTCCTAAATTGTACAAATATCGACCTAATCATCTTTCTTACCTTTATTATATTTTCCTCGTTTACCTACGAGTCTGCCTTTTGTGAAACCATCTGGTATTGTAACATATTCGCTTACAAGTACAGATCTTTCACCATTATTATACCAGTGACAACTCTGATTTTTCTTCGTTTCGGATGTCTTTAATTTCGATTCTTCTGTATGGGGAATATTATGTCCAAATTCACCCTTACTGATTCGATCTTTTGTTATTATTGAATTCTTCTTGCGCGTAGAATCTGATACTATTTTTCCCATATGTGATTCGGATAATCGTTGTCGATGAACTTGACTTTTTATCTTACCCCTGGGAGATGGTGGTCTCCCAGCTATACATATATTCGTTAGTATACCGTTCTCCTCAAATCCTATTCGTCCATACTTTAGAATTTCAATATCTTCTAAATCATATGCTGTATTTTCATCCTGTATATCTTCTAAGACTTTAATAATGATAGGCTCTAATCCAATATTTCTTAGGTATTGTATTCTGTAGAATTTATGCCTATTTTCAGTATTAGATTCTGTTTCATATAAATGATCATACATTCTATTATCACTACCTTTTCCTACATAAAATGGGAGATTATCTCTTGGATCGATATAGTGATAAATGTAATACATAGTATTATTTATCTAATGTAACAAATCTATTTACATAATGTGACAAATTACTTCACAGCCTTAGGCTTTTTCGATACTTTACTTGATAACGGGTCTGCCGTAGCACCTTCCGCATACGCTTCAGCTGCATCAACTGGCCCCGCAATAAAGGGGATCGGCGATATTTTCGTTTCTTCATCTTCGGGCTTTAATTTAGATACAGCATTCGGATCGAGTCCGATTTCCTGATCATTGATTACAGGTGTCGTCCTATGAGCAACAGGTGCTAGTACGTCTTCCTTGATAACAATATCAGTGCCGTATTCTGTCCAATCAGTAAAACGGTTGCTATCTGTAACTTCACGAAAGTGCATACACCATACGCCAGGATTGCTACCATTAAATTCGTTGTCATCAATCTTAATTGTTAAATTAGGACTTGACATTTGAATATTTGGTATTCTTACACTTAGTAATGGTACGAAAATACGTGATTGCCAGATTCCTGCACTCAATAACTTCAATACAATATCATGCTGGTGTGCTGGGTAATCTAAACTAACCCAATATCCACGATCTAATAGATCTGTGATTGTTGAATTCCAATAAGGAGATACAGATGTAGAAGCATCAAATGAATGATTAGCACCCATAAAAATATGCCCAACCTTATGTTCAGTTGCGTATTTTACAATTGTAGCAATATCCTGCTTACCAACTACGAATAATGTCTTCTTTGAGTATGCAGGTGTATGCTCTACTTCTGGGCCAATGAAGAATGCCACATTGTTATGTCCGTCTCTTTTCATATTGTTTCCTTTAAACTAATTCTTCTACTATGCCGAGTAATTCGGCAATGATTATTAATGTACCTGCGATAACGAAATTACCGAGCATTAATGTGGCACCGGCTACGATGCGTAATCCACTCTTAACAAAGCTAATTCGTTGATGTAATTTTGGGTCTGGTTGATTCATATTAATATTTCGCTGTTGCTACATGTTTTCTGTAATCGTTTGTATTTCTTGCCCACTCTTCGCCTTTCCCTTCAAAGACATCCAGTGTGCGATCGATTGTACCGTTTTGCCAATCACTTGCTGCACCAGTCTTATATGATGCAGGACTTACAAACATCTTTTCAAGTCTTTCAGCAGCATCTTCTACGCTCCATGGAATATACATATTCTTTGGATTATTTGCAAACACTTCCGGAAAACTGCGATATGCTGGATACAATGTTAATGTGCCGAACGTATCAGCTTCGCTTACCGTGTTACTTACCCAGTCTTGCAATGCACAGTTGAATAAAACGGTGCTATCTGCAAGCAATTCATAGTAATCATTCTTCTTTAGACCCGTATAGATCTTAAAGTTTGCTGTTCCGCTAGTTGTTAGATATTCAGCAAATTCCACATGACGCTTGTTGTTACTCTTCAACTTTGGATGACCACAGAAGATAGCAAATTCGACATCTGGACGAGTTCTATAGAAACGTTGTGCCAATTGCATGTAGAATTCTGGTTGTTTCTCATCATCCCAGCGTGCTGCAAAACCTACACGCTGCTCACGTGATGTAATTGGTTTAACAAATGGTACACGACTACGGACTTCTTCCTTACCGAATGGTAATCCAGTGACGTAGATAGGTGCCTTGAACCCTGCAATACGCAAATGTGCAACCATTTCTTCACTTGCTACCAATATACCGGACACAAATGCATCTACCATTTGTTCGAATGGACGCATCCACCTAAACATACCTTCACGATTAACGAAATCGTCCGGATCAATGGACTGTGCAAGACAACGTACAAACACCTGTGGACGAAACTTCTTAGGTACCTGATCCATAATATACGGAAGTGATTCCATGCCGGGCGTAAACATGTCTTCAAAGAAGATAACATCATCCTTAGTGACCTTACCTTCCTTCATTAGTCTAATCAAATTAGCCATTTGCATCATGCTATAGTATGTGCGTCCATGTGCATCTAATACGCTACCAGTTACAATGCTCTTGTCGGTACTTAATTCAGTGCCTGTAACAAGTTCATATTCAATGCCGCGCTGTTTGAATACACGTTCATTCCAATCTTGCAATTGTAGAGTGTATCTGGCCTCGTATGACTCGAGCCCCATGTAAAATAGTTTTCTCATATTATCCTTTCAAAATATATGCGAGTACATCCTCGCCTTCAACCACTACGCATTGACTACTATAAACAAGATATCCTTCTTTATGATATCCTGTAACGGGCATTGCCCTTATCATCTTGGGCGATAACTTAATTATAGAGCATATCACTAATGAATTGCCAGTACCCACAGCAACCTTTGTACCTAAGTGAATAGGCCTGCCAAGTATATCAACGTGATCAGGTGTTACTTTCTTTATCATTGCTATGTGTACCGAATATAGAGTACATGCGTATCATTTCTGTCATTATTTCATCATCTATCTCTTCTTCTAAACGCTCAGAAGGAGTCTTGTATGGCTGACTTAATCGACGAATAATCTCATCTGCCTGTTCCTCTTTATTCATCTCACTGACACCCTTTAGAGGAAAGGGTGGTTTATCGGGCAGCGAACTCCACGTCGCTGTTAACTTTCGAGATGGAGCAGTAATAATCTGTTTTGTTATTGATATCTTATCTATCATAATCTAATACGCGAATTAGCTTATCTCCCATCCAATAAGAGCAATTTTCATCTTTATCTGCTTCAAGTGTTTTTAACATCTTATCGTATTCTTTCTTGGTAATTTCTCTACCATCGATAATAGTTTCGCCTAGGTATCGTTGGGTAACAGATTCAAAGGAATCATCATCGTTGCCGGAATCAATCATTGTTACTTCATCATATGCGTGTTCAAGCTCTGCGGCTTCGATGACATAGCGGTGCCTGAAAGTAGAAATAGTATCAACAATGTATAATTTTTTCTTAGCCACTTTGTTTTCTTCCTTCTTAAGTTTGGATGCCATCATCATATTATAAAACTCTAATTGTTGCTCTGCAACTTTTCGAGCTTCTTGTACAACCGGGAAATCTTCAGCCTTCATAACCCTAATCCTTCCAAATTTTCGTAGGGTACTCTAAAACCTGCGGCGTGGAAGTGGCCGCCGCCACCGTAAATTACAGCAATGGCTGATACATCAATGCCTTCCTTAGATGAACGCAAACTAAATTCGCGTCCTTCTGGCTTATCATAGTAACAGGCAGCAAATGGTTCGTTAATAGCCATAATGTGTCCAGCTTCGGAACTCATTGTATAAGGGAGATTACATACAGGAACATCGTATCCTGCAATTGTCATTCTCTTCTTCATTACACCAATTAGTTCGCGAATGTCTTTAAGGTGCTTGCGGTCAATTGCCTTACCTTCTGTAATCAGTTCTTGTAAGTCAATCTTCATTAGCATATCCCAATTTTCAAATGTGTAACCATAGCTGAAAATTGATGCTTGAATTTCCTTCGTGAATGGAATCTTAAATTGCCAACGATCTCTATCATCGACGTGTTTGATAATTTGCGGAACATCTTCACCGGGGAAAAAGAACATCCATGTAAGCATTGCACCACTGAAATTATTTTCTAGACTATACAATGTAGTCATTTGTTTTTCCAGACCCACTAGATCAACAATCGCTGTTGCGTGGTGATCAATGTGTGTAACGCTGTTTGCTTTAGCAATGATCTCTTCCATTACTGGCCGCTTATATGCAAAGTCTACAATATAGACATCTGCCTTGGTTACATCTGGTGGTGGTGTTTGATATACTCCTGCATGAAATTCAACGTCTTCACCCAACGCTCTTCGTACAACCCATGCTGCTGTAAATCCATCGGCACAGTTGCCATGATAGATACATATTTTCTTTGTCATTTATTTCCTTCTTTTCGGTTGCTGACTTTTGTGTCTTATTTTCGAGTCCCATCGCCTAGGAGGTCGTTCAACAAATGCCGGTTCACATTCTGCAAACACTGAATGGGCACATATGAGCCCATTTAGCATGCCGTGCATATAGTTTACGCCCGAACCACCTACATACACAGAATCCGACTGTGTTCCGATCAGATTCTCTAAGGAACTAAGTTGTTTCTGTAGTTTCTCATTCATTATCTCTAATAGACGATTCATCATCAATTTCAATATCATCATGACGATTCATCATCTCTGCCATATCTGAATGCTTGTTTTCCTTAAATCCGACATTCAACAAGTATCTATCATAATTTCGGAGTATATCTCTGGCATTCTTTGTGTTAGGATCAAGGACAACTCTAATAAGATCCCTAATTAATGGAATAGTAATCGGAAGATGTTCACCAACCATCTTTGAACTACGAGTATCTAGCGTAGGTAAGTCTAGATAAGAATATCCCTTGATATCTTCAATATCGGCCAATCTGTTTACTTCTTGTATTGCTTGAATATGGTTATATACATTATGTGCCATAATCAGTGCATATGAAGTAGTATCCCAACTTGTCTTACCAATCTTATCGTGCTTGTTCTTATCAGTAGGTCCCATAACGCAGATATCACCAACAGTCAGTCTTTCCATAATAGGTCCCTGGAAAGGCATTGCTAACTTCGATCCTTTTAGAGCCTTATTATCTAATCCACGACCCATAGAGTAAGTTAACTTCTGTGGAGTGAAATAATTATAATCGTAACTCAATGCATAACCGCCGGCCGCAACAAATGGTGATGCAGCATCAAAGCTAACATTAATATTTGGATTATAATGTTGTCTTAGTGATCTTTCGATGGTTGTTAGATAACAAGCCCAATCAAGTCTGCCGATTCCCAGGAAGTGAATCCAATCCTTATCCTTCAGTGCATCTAATTCAATTAAGTCTAATAGTCTATCAAGCACGCAAGTCATATCACGCATATTGATACCAGCGAAAGCATAGCCTTCAAAAGTTCTATCTACTGTGTGACCCATTGCTTCTACAGTCTCTGGGATGCTATATGGGATAGTTGCATCGAACCAAGTCTTAGAATTTTCCCTTGAACTTCCGCTCAACACATTTAGGAATTTCGTTGCACCCGGAATACGATGTTTCATAAAATAATCAAGATTATGAAGTGTAATATCAAGTGTTTCTTCAAATGTCTTTAGACCAGTCTTTTCACTTAATGCACCAACTGCCGCAAACGCCGGAACGTCTAATGTCATTGACCAATCTGATGTATGTTCTAGATATCGTAGAATTTCTTCTCTAAGCTTATCGCCTGCTGCACCTTTAACATTTGCCCAGTCGAGTTTAATAACACCTGTTGCAATCTGAAATCCACCCGAGTCACCAACTAGAATCGTATTCTTACGATCACGCTTGTGAATCATAGGTTCCCTATCATCGCATTTTGTTAGATTTCTCTCGGCGTGACCCGCAGAATACAATCCATACTTATAACTGAAGTAGGCTTCTTCTGGACCCTTTAAAAAGTCCAGTCCCTTGATACCTAGTTCGAACTTTTTAGGAACACGAGATTCGGGGACAAACTCGGGATCTGCCTCTGCTTTGCCCAGGTGTGTCGTATAGAATCCGCTAATGGCTGGCAAATATTTTGCCCAACCACCCTCGTCGTGTCTTTCAGAGAAGTTTACTTTGTTTGCCATATTGTATTTAGATTTTAAGCCTTGCCTGCTGGAAGAATATAGGAATATTTCCCGATACCACTATCAATGTCAATCTTCAATGCACCCATATCAGAGAAGTTCATAGTCGTAGTTGAAGCAGTTTCGCTCAACTTCAGAATACTAAGAACCTGAGATAGTGGCCAAGACCATTGATGCTTCATTGTACCAGTTACATTCTCGGCAAATGGAACAGTAGTCTTTTCTGTGGGACCGCTGCCAACGCTAAAGTTTAGTGTACCCTTATCAACGCTTACTGTGAAACGCTTTTCGAATCCACCAATAACACCCTGGCAATATGCAAGCTCTGCAATCTTCTTCTTTTCTGGAACAATTGTTAAATTCCATGTTGCACCCTTGAATGGTGGAACCTTAATCTGCTCATTGACCATAGCTTCACTCATGAATCTATAATCTGCAGTATGTCCTGTACCACTAGTAAACTTAATACCTGTTGGAACAGTTACACTATTGCGTAATTCTGTAACGATATCAGCAGTTGCCTTATCTCCAGAAAATACAGGAAAGTCAATCCATCCCTTTAAGACAGCAATACGTGCTAATCCTACTGTTGTATCAATGCCTGCAATAGGTTGATACATACTACCAAATACAACCACAGTTTTGTCTACATCGATTGCTTCAATCTTTGCATCCGCCGCTGAACCTACAAGTTTTACCATATCAATGAAGCCCAATGAATTTGTGTGCTTGATAATATCTTTTAATGAATCTAATAACATATAAGATCTCCTTTTGTTTAGTGTATATTATTGTGTAACGAATGTCAAACGTTTCACATCTTGCTGAAGTCAAACAGCGTTTCTAAATGTGCGTGTTCTTTATTGGTCCTACTCAAATCCCATTTAAGAACACCCAGCAAGTTTTCAACCTTTTTATCTACAATACCTGCCATCATATCTTCGCTGTCAAACGGTAAACTTAAAAACCATTCTGGCAAATGTACTTCGTCTACCGGATATGCAATACTTGTGAGTCTATTTTCGGATGTTTCTTTTAGCTTGCATACAATAATCTTCTGTCCATCGATAATCTTCATTGCATGTTGGTCCATGTGAACTTCTTTTAATCTATTCCATGCCAGACTTGCTGTAACGTGGCCCGGTACATGTAGGTTACCTACTGCAATACCTTTTAGCTTCTGACGACCTGCTTCTTCCAATTTTTCTCTATAGTGAGTAAGTTTATTGACTGCACGTGGAGTACCTTGCTGCCATGGCTTCATGTCTTCGAACTTTTCCTTAAATAAACGCACTTTTTCAATAACTGCATTTTCGCCCTTATCCGTTAGTGTATCCATTAGGATCTCACTAAGGAACTGTTGCACGAATTTTGGTGTATCTGCACGCTTCAAATCAAGTCCCATAGCCTTTACCTTACCTACCTTACCACCCACGTCAAGTCTAATACCATCCTTATCATACATCAAACAAGCATAACGCTTCTTAACAATCCAAATACCTGATTCAGAAACAGTTTCACGAGAACTTGCAATTACACCAGTTGAACGCTTAATTGGTACATTTAGATTACTCAACAAGAATTCTGGGAAGGTTGCGGAAACTGCTTTCGCCAGGTCATTGTAAAGATCTACAATACTTTCCTTAGTCCACAAAATATCACCATGCTCAATCTCTTCCTTAAGAATCGGATATGCAGAGAAATAGCACGAGTCTGTATCTCCATATACGATAGACTTACCGTAGTGATCATATTCACCCGTCATCATTTCATTTGTCTTAGCCGCCATGTGTTTGGTAATTGTTCTACCAGTTAGTGTGGTTGATTGACCTAGACGTTGGTCGAAGAATCTGCTACCAGCATTCAACAAGGCGCCGTATGCAGAATTTAAGTTAATCTTCTTAACCAATTGACGTTTATCCCAGAAACCAATAATACGCTTTAAGTCCTTTTGATCTCTATGAATTGCCTTACCATCCTTAACCATTAGATTGTGCTGATTCATGTACTGAATAACACGCTTTGTATGGCCTTCTGTGATGAGTTCCTTTAATTTTTTAGGCCTGTATGACTCGGCATCTAAATAGGGATTGGCTTTTAGTTCAGCATCGCTAATGTCATTGTTTGTGAACAATTCCACGGGCACCTTTACACCTTCTATCTTGGCATTGTCTTCAATGTCAGTGTAGTTTGTCATAATACCCTGCAGTACCTTACGCTCATTATACCAGCGAGTTAGCAGACTAGGAATTACACCTTCCTTATCTGTCTTAAAGATTGTACCATTGGCGCTGATACACCAGGGTTGTCCACTCTCAAAGATTAAGTCGTGAAGCTCTTTGCCTGTCATCTCAAATTCAGAACCATCTTCCATATCGAGTATTAATTTATTGCCAATATCTTCGTTATAGAAGTCTTCCATTTCTAGTACGTGGAATCTATCATTCCACCAAGCCGCAAATGTATGTTTACCGCCTTTTGCTTCCCAAATTGCGATTGCCTCATTGGTACGATCTAATCTAATCTGCCCAATAATCATTTCTGGACTCATATTTAGAGTTCTAATAACAGATGGATATAGTGACTTCATGTCAGTACTACCTATCCATCTATGGAATCCCTTTCTAGGAGTTGCAACCCACCCACCTGCTGCGCGGCTTGCTGTCTCTTCGTGACCATGCTTCTTATCTGGACAGATCATATTATTGTTATGAGCTTCCATTAAGACATTTTGGTCAGTAACTGCTACTGCACCCATTGTTGTTTGGATTAATACGCAACTCGAATGCGCGATAGAATTTGCCAAGTCAATGAATTGAAGTTTCTTATCTAGTTTATCTAGCAGACGTGTATCTTGTAAATTGTATTCCAAGAACTTTTTAAAGTCATCGTTATACAATTCGTCTAGCGTGCCTTCGTACTGAATCTTTGTTTCGCCTAATTCAATTTCTGCAATAGCATTGAGCGTATAGCTGTGACGTTCTTCGTAGTTGTACTTTTTATAGATTGCCATGTAATCTATAGAAATGCGACCAATCAAATCATAAGTAAACGCTTCACGACCGCCACGTTCAAACTTACGTTCCTTGGGCATCTGTTCCCAAAGACACAATCGTCTAGCTTCGTTTTTACCTAGGACTTTCTTTATACGATTTACAACATATGGAATATCATATGGTTCACTGTTCCATCCCGATAATACATCAGCATCTTCGACAATGTCTATAAAGGCATTAAGCATTTCTGCTTCTGTTTTAAATAATACTGTATTACCTACTTCTTCAGCAATTGCTGATGCTTCTTCCCATGTCAATGTTTCTGGTGGAAATGCTAAACAGATAATCTCATCTAGCCATTGCAGATGAACCGATATAGCAGTAATGTAGTTGTCAGCATCAGCAGCATCTGACCACCCCTCATCCTTATCGAAACTAGTTTCAATATCGAAGAATGCTACATTTAGTGCTGGTGCGTCACCGTTGTGATAGTTGTGCTCAAGTGAACGAAAAATAGGATCAACATCTGATTCCCATCTTTTTACATTACCCGACAGTGTTTTTATTAGTTTTTGTTTTTCAACATAGGTACGTGGCACAATCTTCTTTACGGTATCTCCGTAAATAGTCTTGTGGGAACCCTTTGGGTCAGTAAGGAAGAAATGATAGTCAGGTTGGAATTCACGGTAAACACGTTTACCATTTACTCTTTCTACTATCTTGATTACTTCACTATCTCCGCCCCTTTTAAAAAGAGCGTCAACGTACATTAACCTAGACCCCCGGCCTTATATAGTTCTTCGAGTTCGTCGAATGCTTCCCTCTTATCATTCATATCTCCCTTCTGGCAGATTTTGATAAGCTTAT
>Ga0214247_1000860_pt1 | contig 15484 bp, 17 predicted proteins | sample TroBogypolimnion_18_FD_153085 | JGI IMG/M metagenome (GOLD analysis project Ga0214247, IMG submission 153085) | Freshwater microbial communities from Trout Bog Lake, WI - 03JUN2009 hypolimnion | ecosystem: Environmental > Aquatic > Freshwater > Lake > Hypolimnion/Profundal zone ... | reverse complement strand
GCCGTCCACCACCCACGATTCCACTACCGCCCTTGAATTGAGAAAGACCGCTGGACGGAACCGCACGACCGCCCTTCATTGCCCGACCTTCGGCTTCGTGTGCCTCCATTGTTTCGTGTAGAAGTTTGCCCTCCCGATCGTGTTCATAATGAACCTTTGACTGCTTACCGCCACGCACTTGGGATACACCCATCGTGGGCGTAGCACCCTTGCGACGAGGATTCGTGCGGTTGGCTTGGATCTCACCAGCCCTCTCACTTGCTAATTGGAATCGCTCAACATCGGGACCCGCACCACCTTGTAGAGCATAGCCACTACGACGAACTGGGTTCTCACGGACACCTTGCTTCTCCATAGCCCTCTGATCGGCGAGTTGTAGAGCGTAGAGACGAGCCATTTATCATAACCGACTAAAATAGTTCATATAGATAATATAAGATGGTTGATCATCGTAGGATGGACCGCAAGATGAAGACGCTACTCAAAGGTGCGGGTCTTCAGCGTTTAATGGGAGGAACAACTCTGCCCGATTTGGAAGCATATAAACAATACGGTGAGTTAAGCAAGTTCAAAGGAAAGGAGGATACGACTCACTTTAATGTGTCTGATCAGCCCGTTCTTCCTTCGGGAAACATAGCCGACTTCCAGTTTTGGTATGACCGTATCGGTCAATCTCAACGAGATTTCGTGGATGGGTTTTGGAAGCCTTCGTATGATATTCTCGTGGATCGGCATCAGAACGAGTCGCCCGAAGAGTTTGAGAAGACGAAGGAGAGGTTGAAGGCGAAACTTTTGGATCCTATGGAACAGATTGGAAACACAAAGCATAAGAAGGATGGTCGGACCTTATTGAAGGATCAGTGGGCTCTCAAACAACTGGAGAAACTGCCCTTTTGGAAGAAGGCACAAGAGTATGTCGCAAAGGATACGGTGTATCGCCAACCTCCAATGGATCGTGGTGCGTGGGAAGCCGACACCCAGCGGAATATCACAAACTGGAAGACGAGAGTGGATGACGCACTGAACCCCGAAGCCAAAGCGGGACTCATCTCCGAGTTCGGCGAGTATCAGCAGAACAATGCGTCTTACGAGAAGTATCTTGCTATGAACGAATCAAAACCTCCTCCGCCATCGTTTGAAGGCAAGGATATATCCGAAGTCACAAAGTCCATAGGTGAGGAGGATGTGAAGTTTGATAGGAAGGCAAAGTTGGACGCACTGCGTATGGCGGATGACATCACGAGCCACGATGTAGCCGAGAAGATTGCGACGCTCAAAGGAATGAAGACGGGTATTCCGACTGCGGATGAAGAGATTGATAAGGCTTTGGCTTACATTAAGTGGGGTGAAGAACTGCGTGAGCAGACTGCGTTATGGGAGACAGCGGGAGCGAAGAAGGATATGACTCTCAAAGAATACTGGCAGTCTATCGGCGAACCCGAACTTATAGATGTTGAAGGCGAAGTGAATAAGGAGAACAAGCAGATTGAAGACGCAATAGAGGCGTATAAGAAGTCGCCGAAGTATGTGTGGGATCAAATTAAGAAGTGGGGACTGTTGGCAATAGATATTGGGTCTAATTTTTTACCCTATATCCTTCCCTTTCCAATCGGCGAAGTTATTTCATTGGGATACCAAGCGTTTGCTCCGCAAGGATCAATGTATCATACCGAAGGCTCATTCACGCAGAAACTCCAGTCGGGTCTGATTAATGGTGCGACGCAAGGTATTGGCAGTCTCATCGGTTTGGGACGCACGGGTCGTCGCAAGTATATGAAGAAACTTATGGAAGCGGAAGGAGGAGGTGCGAAGGAACCAGCACTACAAATTGAGGACGATTCACACAGTCATCACGCTCTCCACGCAAAAACTCCCGCTCCGTCTCAAAGGAGGCGAAAACCCCAGCGTCATACTTGATGTAGAACACGCCGTCAAGGTAGGAAAACACAAAGTAGTAATCCTTGTTGGGATCCGAGCAAAAATCAATCTTGTTCTTGCCGATGATGGCGGTAGGGTAAGCGTTGTGGCGGATCCGACGGGTCTTTAACTCTACATACACCGTCTTTGCGGTATTGGTATAATCCATCACATTAAACCCGCCTTGACGAGCCAGTGGCTGACCCACGAGCCCTTCAACACGAGACAAAAGCGACACCTCACTCCTCTCACCAAAAATTAGATCGTTCCTCTGACTGGGTAGGGCGACGGACATTCTTTTGTTTTTATGAAACATCTTATTTTTGAGATTTTTACCGAATCAGTAAGACCCGAAGAGTTTGAAGAGGCAATCGGGACAATGTTCCTTGTGCTTCAAGCGAAGGGCTGGGCAGTTCTTGGTGGAGCAGTGTAAGTTCTCTACTGGGCGGAACGGCAAGGACTCCACGAACTCTTCTACTTCATCTTCGCTGATGCCGTCGTCTTCATCCTCCACCTTGACCCCGATGGTCTTGTCGGGCATATCCAAATCGCTCGTCAGTTCCATCTGCTTCCACTTATGCTCGGCTTCTAGCGTAGAAAGACCCATACAGAACTTCTCAACGAACTCGGATTTGGTGAGTTGATACACTTGGTAATAAATCACCTTGCGGGAAATAACGACGCTGGGCTCCATTGTTTCTTATTACCAAGAATAGTTTAACCCTTATACCCCAACTTCTAAAAGTTAGTTCTAGAAGTAAAACGGATCGGATTGGATGCTGGAACGGAGACCTTAACCCCAGCAACAACGGATCCGCAAAAACGGATTGTAGAACAAGCAAAGTTTAACCCATCAAACCACCAACCAGCACAATGCCCGACTACAAGTGTATTGCCGACGAGAACTTCTCCGTGCGGGACATCGCACACGCCAAGCGAACGCTGATCAACCATCTACCCCAAGTCGTTGAAACGATACGAGGCGAAGCAAGGGAACACGAGTATGCGTTCCGCACCAACGCTAACTGGCAGACAGTCCAGTTGTGCCTCCGCCAACACGGACGGGCATACATCAAGCGGATGCTCGGCACTCTGCGACCGCTACGAGGCGATCACGCATACGACGGGCAGTGGCGACCCCTAGAGTCGTTCCGTCTAGAACAAGATCCACTCGCCGTTGTTCCGCCCGAGCCGTATGTCGCCCCACCGCCACCGCTTAACCAAGACGGCAGAGTAGATCACCGCCACGATCTCCGACTCGGTCAAGTCCTCCAGCCCATTGCCGTGATCCAAGAAGTCGTGCGGGTCGCACGATCCGAACCGCCACGCCACATCCACCGCTCTGCCGAGAAACTGCCACCGCACCTTATCGCCGACTACTCCGCAATGATGAAGGAACTCCACAAGGAAGAGGACTGCCCGATCTGCTACGACAAACTGAACCTAGACGATCTCCACATCACGGGGTGCGGACACAAGTTCTGCGGACCGTGTATGGCTGGATGGCTGGGAAACCTACAAGGCGGTAAGCGATGCCCACAGTGTAATACCAAGTTCTAATATCCGATAAAAACAAAATGGACCTCCACGAACTGCTATGCGGTGCGGGTCTCCACGACATTGCTGACGAATTACGGTTAAGACCGCTTTTTCCACGAATCGGGTCCAAGTTCGCCCTTCGCAATAAAATCTTGCCCTTGATCCCCGAACATAAAACTTATGTTGAGCCGTTTGCGGGTTCGTCCGCCATATTTTTTTGGAAGGATAAAGCCGACCACTCGGTCTTGAACGATTTGGATAAGGCGGTGGTCTCGGGACTCCGCTTACTGAAAACCGCACCCACCGATCCCGCAAAGTATCCCCAACCCCAAACTCTAGAAGCCGTCAAGCGTCAGTTCGTCAAACCAGCCAACACCGTGCCCGAGAAAATCGTGAAGCGGATGATCGTGACTTCGTCGGGGTTCGGTGGTGTGGCTGTCACGAGACCCAAGCAGATCTACAAGACTGCTGGGATCTCACGCAAAGTCAATAAGATCGCCGATGCCCGTGAGAAGTTGAAGGATGTATCTATCACGAGCGAAGATTACGCAAAGGTCGTGAGAGCCAACGATAAACCCTCCACCTTCTTCTTTCTAGATCCACCCTACGAGAACTCCACGAAGCAGATGGGCTATGCCGAGCACAAGGACTTTGACTTTGAACGGTTGGCTGATGTTCTCAAACATATCAAGGGCAAGTTCCTAATGACGATAAACGATTCCCCACGCATCCGTGACCTTTTTTCCGCCTTTTACATCAAGCCCTTCGTAGCAGACACCAACCTCAACACCGCAAACTTTACAAAAGGAAAGAAAGGAGGGTATGAGCGTAAAGAACTGTTCATTGCCAACTACCCACTCACAAAAGGTTAAGTTTTCTTTCAACTATTTAATTCCGATTTCTGTATTCTTTTGTCCTAATGCTGTTTTGAGAAAGTATCCTACAGCCAAAAAAAAGTTGAGGAGCCAATAGAAGAGTTTGTTGAAATGAGGAGTAGGACAAAAGACTACAGAAATCGGAATTATTTTATTGATGGATAAGTTTAGTTTAACCTTACACACCATACATATGCCCTACGCTGTCATACCCCAGTTCCTTTGCGATCGTATCGTTCTTCTGATAGATCACTTCCGTCTCTGCGAACGCATTACTCTTCTTGATGAAATCCTTGATCTTCTTCTCACGATCCTTTTGGGTTATGTGGAATAGGAACTCGTCCTCGCAGTTCGCACAGCAGAAGCGACGCTCCTCCCAATCCTTATTCATCGTGTCGCAGTGTAGGCAGTGGTGGTTCGGGTTCTCGGGGTTCATCTTGTTTGGTTTGATGGTTTAAAACTTTGCTAACCCAAGATCCGTTTTACTGGGTTCGCTTTTCGTGTTTCTTTGTCCTACAGTGGGAATCGTAGAGTGATTGGCGGTCGCAGTGGAACCCGCACGGCTGACAGTGGAAGCCCGTTTCAATCTCCCCAGTCTTCTTGCGGTGCTTGGTGGTTTCAATGTGGTTGTCCCATTCCGTCCGTGTTCGGCACTTGATCTTACAGACCTCGCAATACTTATCGTCCGTGATCTCGCCAGTGTTGGTGCGGTGCTTGAGGGTCATACGGTGGGCTTCCAGTTTGGAGTTGTTCTCGCAGAAGATCTTACATTCGGGGCAGTGGTGTTTGCGTCTACGGTGTTCCACGCTTTCTAGATGCTCACGCCATACGGAGTCGGGGCATTCCATCGTCAGATGACAGAGGTCGCAAGTGTGGGGTTTGGGAATACGGGCTATGCGGTCATACTCACGGCGTTGTTCCTCTTCACGGGCTCGGGCTTCGGCTTTCTTCTTGCGTTCTTCCTCGTGGTGTTCGGTGGCACGGCGACACATCTCATCGCTCTTGCGTTCGTGGTCACAGTGTTCGCAGTTGGTCCAGCGTTTCAGAGCCGATGCGAACTCGGGGACTTCCTTGCCGTTCTCGTCCAGCCGATCCAGTCCCGATGTGACCCAGTAAGCCCGTATGCGGTCCAGTAAAAGTTCGGGTGTGTCCAAGTGATCGTGGTGGCGGTAGTGGAAGGACGAGGTCGTCCCTTCTTCATCCTTGTCCCTTCCCATTGTATCTTATGGAGAGTTTCTTTTTAACCCATTAACCTTCGGATTTTTGGATCCGTTTTTCCTTCTTCAAATAGTTTAAACTTATCCTCTCCTATCATAGTAATGGACTCCGTCGCAAGTGAGGCTGAGGGTATGTTGTTGGAATGGATCGTTCGCCACCTTGACCGTGACGAGCAGAAGAATATTTATAATGGCGAGGATGTCCTTCGGTCGCTGTCAATGGATGCGGAGGACGAGGTCAAGGAACGGGTGTGGGAACTGGTGAAGCGGGAACTCAACTATCGCTGGATTGTAGATAAAGTCAAGGACGAAGTGGCGAACCAGCCCGAGACCGATAATGAGGAGGACGAAGAGGATGAAGAAATGGAAAACGGATCTCAAAACGACAGCGATTAAAAGGTAAAGTATCCACAATGGACTGTTGCTTCTGCTCCGAACCAAATGCCGACAATAACCCCTTCCCGCTGTGCGAAGTAGACGACGAGACCGCAGTATGCTGTGATGAGTGTAATGAGACGAAGGTTCTGCCGATGCGGGTGCGAGTATGGGATTGTAAATCGCCCCAAGAAGCACGGAAAAAGGCGTTGGAGATAATAAATAAGAATGCCAAAGACCCGAAGTGAGACGCTTAAAGATCAAGTGGAGACCGTCAAGCGAACCGCCGATTTGGGCGATAAAATTAAAAAGGAACTGGAGAAACCCGATCCCAAGACTAAAAAACCTAAATACGCAGTGACTGAAATTAATGTCCATTTTTATGTTCGCTGACGAGATAGGATGGAGATCAGTTGAACCATAATGTTTATGTAATCGTGCGGGTGGTCTCTCTTCAGCATACGGAGGAGTTTATCAAGCATATCCTTTCTCGCAGAAAAATAAATGAACTGCTGTAATGATCCTTCTACCATAGGATATGTATGGCTAGATTGTTTGGCGACACCTTGTTCTCCTTCCAGTCACCCTTTATCTTCGTCGCCCGAGCAAGATAAGCCTTCCGCTTTTTCTCCGCCGTGCCTTTCGGCACCCGTCCCGATTTCTCTTCAGCAGACCATAGGAGGAAGTCTTTGTAAGTCTTGAGCCCGAACCCTATGCCGTCATAGGAGAGTTTATGTTTGCCCTCACCCAGTTTGAGTTTCTTGGGATCTAATCCGTATGCCTTCGCTTTTGCCCTTGCTTGGCGAAGATAGGCGGAATGTCCACTCCCAAAATCCGTAGGATCTAGTTCTACATCATCACTGCTACTGGACGGAAGAGTGTGTGTGATTGTGGGTAATGCGGGAGGAGGTGGAGGCGGATGAGAGCGTCTGCGTGGTCCTCGTGGATCGGGTTGGCGTTGATGACGAGGAGGAGGCGAAGGACCGAATACGGGCTTGTAATCGGGGTTGAGTTTAGAGCCTTGACGCATCCGTGAAACCCGCTTGGGTTCCTTACGAGGTTTCGGTTGGGGATCTTCATCCGCACCACCACGCACACGACCACGACCACTTTTCAACTTCATCAGACCTTTGAGAGCACTCTCATCAAGCATCTGCTCTAACCTTTCAGCCACACCACTACGGAGTTCGGATTGCGGAATACCTAGTGGACGATCGGGATCATCGCTAGTTCCTTCGTGAGCATAATTCTGATGTTTGAACGATCTCACACTGGGCGGAGTAGTCTTGTCTCGTTTGATCATTTGATTAGGAGGAGTCATACCTCCACGCACACGACCACTGGCACGATCTATTCCTTCTACTTCATCTGCGTGATCTACTTCACCTTCACTACCGCTGTGTCGGGTCACACTGTCTCCACGAGTCCGTAGAATTAGATTTTTGTAGTAATCAGACTTATCTTTGATGTGTTCAACTTGATCGGGAGCATACTCTTCCGCAAGTAGAATGAGGCGACCGTAGAATGCCATAACTTCAAATCTCTTTTTTGACTGCGTTCCCATCATCATACCGAGATTCCGTTTGGCTTCATCGTAGGCTTCTTTGACCTTTCGTCCAAACTCACTCTTCCAGTCTAATGCGACTTCTTTTATCATCTTGTTAAGAATCTTCGTCATACCCCTTCCACCACGAAGACGACCACTGCCTCGTGGCTTTATTTTAACCTTGCGTTTTGAGACTGGAGGATGATGATACGGAACGGGAAACCAATCCCTCTCTAATTTTGCTTGGTCTTGGGGTAGAGGATAACCCTCTTTAATAGTAGATACTTTGACTGCCTTGAACCGTCCTCCGCTGGGAACATATAAAACAATATCTCCATCTTCAAACTCTTCGTGTGAAATAGGATCAATATCTCCTTCTTCAATTTCTAGCAGTGGATCCTTCGTTAAACGAACTGATGCCGTCCAGTGATCATCATCATCACTATCATCGTATTCACTTCCGAATGGAGATGGTGGACGACTATCAATCATTCCTTCTTGATGACGCAAATGATCCATTCCACCACGCAGATCAGTATCGTGCTTGGGGTTTCCGTCAATAAACGAATACACACGAGCCATCGCCCACTGTTCCTTGCTTAACTTCTGCGACATCGGAGCATCTACACCTTTCTTGTAGGTTCCCTTCATACGCACAGACGAAGGGTTGGTAGTGTAAGCACCAATGCCACGATTATACACTTCTTGTAGAGTTTTGCGGGGAATACGACTTGCCTTTGCGAGTTCAGTGAGAGAATGCCCTTCGTCTTTGAGACCGAGTTTCTTGAGGACATTTTTAAGATGCGTTCCACCAATAAAGTTGTCTAGAGCGTGAGCATCCAGCGTATCCATTCCTTTTGTGACGAGCCCGACATACGGAATGAAGTAGGAGGCTACATTTGCGATCCTACGACCAATACTCTGTTGCTTCTGCTTCTTTGGACGGATCTCTACATTCTTGGCAGAGCGACCCATAATCGCAAGGAGCGGATCACCGTCTTGGTAGATACGGCGATTATTGAGATCTTTTTGGGCATCACCGAGTTGAATGGCTGGATTGTAAGACACACCTTGCTGGATCAGACCCTTCTTCAAGAACATATCCAAGATACTGCCTCCAAGACTATGGGCTACGCCATACACATCAATATCATCGGCATACCGAAGACGGGACATAAACGACTTGAAATCAGCAAGGTCTTTCTTCCAACGAGGAGTCTCTTCCAGTTTGCCAATAGCCAGTTGAGTATCCGCCCATATATCTTGCTTGTCGCTCGTATTGGTTCCACGAATGCCTACCACGACCGTATCAATGAACCGCTGATCTTCGGGATCGGGCAGAACATAAAACTTGAGGGTGGGTGTAGAACTACGGAGTTTGAACGGACCGATCTGTTGAGGAGGAGAAGTAGAATAGGATGCCTTTGCGATCTGCTGGAGAACCGAAAGTTCGGGTAAGGGACCACCACCCTCCATCTTCTTTTCAATCGCCTTCTCCTCCTTCGCATTCGGCACAATCGCTTCCTCCTCACGACGCATCGCAGAATACAGTGCCTTCATTTGAGCCTCTGCCCGTGCCTTTGGGAGTGGATCCTTGCTATGATGTTTGCCATCGGGACCGATCACCCAATATAGATCCTTCTTGGGTGCCTTCCTAATGCGGAAAGGCATACTGCTTTATTATACTATTCCTCGTTTTTATTGCGTCGTCCAGCGACTTATGGTATGAATAATGTTTGATAGCGTCGGTGCTAATGATTACAACATAATCAGTTCCCTTCTTACAGTCTTCTACTTTTCTGATGTGATGTTCTCCACTTGTGCTATTGGGTCTTGCTTTCAGTTCTATTGCTCGGTTGATACCATTCACCGACCTTGAAACCCAGCGTAGATTAGATGCGTGGTTATTCATTCGGTTGCGGTCAATGTGATCTACGACACAATCATCCGTAGGCGAAGGCAAGAATGCTTCGGCGACGAGACGGTGTATGTAGAACTTTTTGGACTTTGAGTTTCCCATCCGCAGACCAAGATAGTCGCCACAGAGATAAGGTTTGAGAAGACGATTGAACTTCTTGTTGCGGACTTGACCTTCTACCGACACCTCATAGTTTTCGTTGATGGAATACCACATTGCTTACCTTACTTACTCTTGGGGCATTTAAGTTCGTTTTGAGAGAAGCAAAACGGATGTTTGGGAGTTAAAGAAATCTAACCTATCAATAAACAATGCCATTCAAGGAGGCTGGGTCATACAAGAAGTATTATGAGGAGCACAAGGACGAACTGAAAGCAAAGATGCGTCAGCGAGATGCGGAGCGGAGACAGAGGGTCAAGGAGCAGATCGCAGAGGATCCCGCCGTCCTAGAACAAGAGCGTGAGCGTATGAGGGCAAAGTATCACACCAACATCAACAATAAGGTGAAGCGGATTCTCACCGAGATGTCGCAGTCGCCGAATATCGCCGAGCCCGTCAAGACAATTTGTCGCAACTTCTTGGAGAACAATACTTTTGCGGGACTCACGGTCAAGTGGTGTGAAGATCTCAAAAAGGTGTCGTGGGTAGAGAATAAAGATGCCACGAGGGAAGAAGAAGACTTCCGAGCCCGTCACGGACTTGAAGACGGAACCGCCGAAGGAGATAGCGGAACAGAAGAAGGCGAAGGTGAAGTTGCCGAAATGGAAGGACGAGCCTCCGAAGTATGAGGCGTCGTTCGGCAAGTTTCTTGTGAAGTTTGATTAATAAAGGATGAACGGATACACGACAGCCATCAACTACCAGCCCGAGATCCTCACAAAAATTAATTTTTTGATTGCGGAGGTCAAGCGGATACGGGAGGAACTAGAAGCGATTAAGATCAACCTTATTTTTCCTCATCCGCCTCCGCCTCCGCCATTCACTCCTCTTGTTCGCCACGAATCGTATGCGATGTGTTGTGATTCACCAATGTGTCCTTCCAACCAGCACGGATGCTGATGCGTCTGCGGACAAGATTTTTTTACTGGCGGTAAAATAAAGATGCCGATGGGAAATTACCGCATTGACTATGTTCTAGTTCGTGAGATGGCGAAGGCGTTCAGTGAGGAGACTTTTGATTGCGTGAAGGCGGAGGGTCTAGTCAACACGAGCGTCGGTCCGACCCAAGATGCTCACCGTCTCATCCTCAACGACCATCTATGGCGACTCCAAGACAAGATCGGCAAACTGTGGCTGTATGTCTCGGGGTCCGAAGAGTTTGAGCCTATTATTCAGAATCAGATGAATCGTGAGAAGGACGAGATGGAACGCAAGGCACTGGTGGAGAAGGAGGAGGCGAAGAAGAATGAGGTTGAAACTATTGTTGTTCCAACTATAAATGAGTGATGCTCCAGCCCCTACGCCTCAACAGTCGGCGGTGGATGAACTCATCGCACTGCTGATTGCTCGGTTGAAGAAGACGCTGGAGGATGAGGTTAAAGTTGTAGAAGAGAAGGTGGTTGAGAAGGTGAAGGAGGTTGAAGTTGTAGCAGTTAAGCGGTGCTGTCCTCTATCGTGGGGACGGTGGCTACTTGCGTGGATTCCCCGCTTCCCTTCATATACTTCCTCTGCTCCTCCACCGAGTGCCCCATAGCGTTGGCATCCTTCTCCATCTCCTTGATATCATACTTCGTGGAGAGGAAGATGTGGCGTAGCATTGAACTGCCTACCTTCTTCCCGAAGATCTTGTTGAGGACACGGGTGATCGCATTCACCGCAGTGATGGGCGTTCCGTCGTGCGAGACTAGAAACTTGAAGGTGGCGTTCTTCTTGAGCGGATGAAACTTGAGATACTCGGAGATCACATTAGAGAGTGTCTCGGGGACCTCCAGCGTTTGCTGTCCATACTTTTTGGAAGTCTTGAACTTATTAAAGATGAACGAAGTAGGTTTGGATTTGGTGAGGACAACATAGTTGTGCTCGGTTTCGGTGGGCTGTTTCTTGGCGACAAACATATCAAGATAATCTTGGTTTCTGCGGGGTTGTGTCTCGGTATAAAGCGAAACGATAAGATAATGGAGGAGAGACTCATACTGCTGACTGGTTATACTCTTATTGGACTTAAACTCGGCTACCTTCTCACGAAGATCGGCGACCTTCTTTTGGACCTCGTCCCAAGTAATCCAGTTGTCCGTCTGCTTCTGCGTCTTGTCGCTAGTCTCTGCCTTCTTCGCCTCCTCACTCTTGCCCATCATAAGATCGTAGTAGTGCTGGTAGATCTTCTTGTATGTTGGCTTGTCCTTGAAGAGGGAGAGCACACTGACGATGGAAGCATAGATGGTCTTGATAGTAGATTCAGCATACTTGCTGACGAGGTCAGCGATAGCAGAAGTGTTCTTGAGGAAGGTTAGGTTCTTGTAAGGTTGCTTCCCGTTGAGGAGATACATCGCACGGATGTAGGCGGTCGCCGTGCTCTCTGCCACCTTCTTCTCCTCACGCAGTTTCTTGGCGAGATCCAGCATAAACTCATTCACACGCATAGCCGACATTTTTATTATTACACCACACTTGTTTATTTTCCCTATAACGAAGCGTAAAGAACTTCGGGGCGAATTAGTCGCAGATGTTTGGGGTTTTTTGTCCTATGCCTATTCACACGAGACGCAAGGACCCAGTCCTTACACACCTCGCAATAAGTGTATGCCCAACATCGTCCGTTCCCATTCTTGCTTATTACCCATTTAATCTCAACCTCCATTGATATGATGAGTGGAACAATGTTTAACCCGCAGTTCTTTACGGAACCGTAGCGAACTGGGGGTGTCGTCCAATGGTTAAGACGGAGGACTTTGAATCCTTAAATCGTGGTCCGAATCCACGCATCCCCTTCTCACCCTAATAATAAACAATGATCCGTTGCGTCCAATACCTCTCCATCATCGGCACAGATCTACAAGTCGCTATCAACACAAAGAATAAAGTGGCTACCCGTCGCCTATTCTTTGAGTTATTTCGTATAGTTCGCCCACATCTGTGGTAAAAATCGCAACTATATGGATTTTCACGGTATAAAAATATATTTTTATACCATTATTTTTCTACATCTTGGTCTTTTTTCCCGACTTACATCCAAATGGATGCGTGGTTGTGCCGAAATAGGCTTCATTTTGCCGAATATGAGGCAAAGCAGTATAAATTACACATCAAAGAACTTGAAATGCGGGAAAGAAAGCGTAAGTTGGCTTATTTACATTTTCACATCAGCCGAGCCTCCATCTTGCGACGACCACCGCTGGATGAACCGCCCGACATACCACCGCTCATACCACCGCTCATCGCACCACCGCTTTGAGCACCGCCCAAACCGAGTTTGCCCTTGACGAATGCCGTGCCGTGATGGAGGAGTTCCTCACCAGCGTGTTTTCCAACCGTCTTGAGCAGTTCTAGTGCGGGACCCTTGACCTTTGATAGAATGGTGCCGAGCGATGACATCAGACCACCGCTACCGACATAGCGTTGGAGTTCTTGGCGAGTCGCCGTCGGGGCAAGGGGAGCACCGATAATGTCTTGCTCGGATAGGACACCCTTGATGATACGGCTGGAGCCACGAATGGACTCAAAGAAACCGCTGTTCGCCGTGATGACATACAGCACGGGGTTGACATCAACATCGGAAGAGTTGTAATACTGGATATTCATCTGTAGCGTGAAGTTGCCGACCAGCGAAGGGGCTTGACCCGTCTGTAGCGTAATGTCTTGGCTGGGCTTGAGCACGAGCACGGAGCCGACCAGCGAAGTGACGCTCTGCCCAGCGGGAGCAGACGGAGGGTTGCCACCAGCAACGAGACCGCCGAATGAGGCGTTCGTGGGAGCATTATTGACGGCGTTCTGACCAGCAAACCCAAAACCGCTCCAAGAGAGCCAATCTTGATCTAGACCGTTGTGGACGGACATACCATAGAGTTCCTCCGCCGTGTGAGACGAGAGCAGACCCGAGAAGTTATCAAAGTTGACGGATAGAGGGTTAGAGATGCCACCCCAAGCACGAGATGCTAGAGGCATATAGGAATCAGCAAAGTTCGTGCCAGTCAGTGCGGGGTTCTTCGCATAGATGATGAGCAGATCGGGGATCTGCGGTAGCGTGATCGTCTGCGATTGGATGGTTCCCGCAGACTTGGCACGGATAGGCTGGGCTTGGGTGATGTAGCGAGGAAACTCCATATACGGGACGACGGACTTGGGCGGTAGCGGGACATCAAGAGACGGCGTGAGGAACTGAACATTGAGCAGAGAGCGACCGAACGGCGTGGACTGGAACGAGGTGCCATAGAGCGTCGCACCCGTAGAAGAACTGGCTGTCGTATTACCCCAACGCATACCCGAGTAGCGGACGACACGGGCTGGTGACTGTAAGTTCATAATCAGTTGAATGTTGTTGATGCCGAACAGACCCGTGTCCCACTCGTGGACATCCGAGAAGGTGAAAGGTGAGAGCACAATCTTCTCCGTGCTCGTGAAGGAATAGTAGAGTTGGTAAGGACCAACGATGGGGACCGACGGGGTTCCGCTCAAACCAGCAAGGCAAGGCAGACCGTTGACGATCTTGTAGATGCCCGTTCCCGTAGAGGGTTGGGTAGCCGTCGCCGTGCCGTTGCCGAGAACATACTGACCTTCGGGGACTGGGGTGCCATTCACATCCGTGAATACGATCTGACCGAAGGCACCGTTCTGAACGCCATCGTAGTCCATCGCCGTGCCGTAGCCACCGAGAGGAGAGTTGGGCAGACCGTAGGCATCATCATAGCACTGATACTTATCCAGCATCGTCGGGCAATTACGCTGGAGACGATTCTTCTTGTAGTCCGTTAGGCGGAGAACCTCCTTGAGCACATCTTGGGAGTTAATGACGCTCGTGGTGTCGTTGATCGTCGCCGTGAGCGTAGAGCACAGAGAGTTGAGCGGGAAAGCACAGAGGGCGAAATCAACAGCGGGGACTACCAGCGGGGTGCCGACGGGAATTTCGTCAACCACAATGTCTTCCGTGATCGCCAGTGTGGAAGTGAGGTAAGCCGTAGAAGTCCACTCTACACCACGATCTACGAACACATTCTCGCTGGGGACATAGATGTTGTAAGTGTGCTGGGACGAAGTCGCCGAGATGGCGTTGAACGGAGCGTTCGTGAGGGAGAGAGCACCCTTCTCAACGGCATAACGAGGGCGAGACTGGACAATACGGGAATCAAAAACCGCCATCTTCTCAATGTCGGCACTCATCTTGTTTATGTTCTATCTACAGAAAGTTTTGAAGCGGATCCATTCAAGTATCGTCCGCCTTCGTGAGGAGTCCCTTCTTCTTGAACATCAACTTGAAGGATACGCTGGAAAGGTTCGTCATTGCGATCGGGTAGAGTTGGTTATTGAGACGGTTCTTCCAAAAGACTTGGACATCCACACCCGATAGAGGCTGGTGAGATGAGAGGAAGTCGGATAGACGATACTCGGCAGATGGCACATAGTAGATGAAGGACTTGTAAGCCCCAGCACCACCTTGAGCCAAGTCTAGAGCGATGTCTGTGATGATGCGGGTGAAGGCAGACTGGGCGGTAGGCTGGGAGTTGCCGATGTTGTTCTGTCCCAGTGTGACTGGCGAGGCAGTAGACTCGGGCTTGATCGGCATTAGGGCAGTGGTGAAGACGATGGTGGAGATGGGGGACCACAGCGTGTCGGTTGACTTCTGCTCTTGGGTCGTGTTCCAGTAGATCTTCTGTAAGTTGAGTTGGGATGGGGTTGGGGTGCTGGGTCCGTTGGGAACATAAGTGCTGTAAGGTGCTAGGGCATAGTTTAGAACATTCTTGAACCCATCGTTCGGGACGATGATCTCGTAGGTGTATCCCAGCGGGACCACGAAGGGACCCGTTTCCAGCACTCCGTCATAGTAGTTCGCAGAGTTCGTGTAGTTATACACCCAGTTGAACTCGCCTACATTCCAATAGGTGAATGGGAAGTTGGCGAAAAGGTTATACATATTCGTGTTCATAAAGAGTTTGAACGATGGGGG
>Ga0214247_1000818_pt1 | contig 16308 bp, 15 predicted proteins | sample TroBogypolimnion_18_FD_153085 | JGI IMG/M metagenome (GOLD analysis project Ga0214247, IMG submission 153085) | Freshwater microbial communities from Trout Bog Lake, WI - 03JUN2009 hypolimnion | ecosystem: Environmental > Aquatic > Freshwater > Lake > Hypolimnion/Profundal zone ... | reverse complement strand
GCCCGCTGCCATGTTGCACAGGCAGGAGATCCCTGCCACGCGCATGCCCTCCTGGCGGGCCACGATGGCTTCGGGCACCGTGCTCATGCCCACGGCGTCGGCCCCCAGTAGGCGGAAGGCGCGGATTTCGGCGGGAGTCTCGTAGCTGGGGCCCGTGAGGCCCAGGTAGACGCCTTCGCGCACCGTTTGGCCGAGTTGCTGAGCACAGGCCAGGAGGTGGCTCCGCAGCTCGGCATCGTAGATGGCCGTCATGTCCGGGAAGCGGGGGCCGGGGCCCACGTTGGGGCCAATGAGAGGGTTGGTGCCGAAGAAGTTGATGTGGTCCGTGAGGGCCATGAGCTCGCCCACACCGAAGGCGGGATTAAGGGCCCCGGCGGCATTGGTCAGCATCACGGTCTTCACGCCCAGGCGCCCGTAGAGGCGCATGGGGGAGACCACGAGGGGCATGGGATGGCCCTCGTAGAAGTGGAAGCGGCCCGCCTGGAGGACAACATTGCGGCCTTCGAACTCACAGAAGACCAGCTTGCCGCCGTGGCCTTCCACAGTCGGAGCCGGGAAGCCGGGTAGGTCCGTGAAGGGGATGGTGATCCCATTGCGGGCTTCGGCACTGTCCGCCAGGGCGCCCAGGCCGGAGCCCAGGACGATGGCCAACTCGGGCTGGTAGGGGACCTTGGACTGCAGGATCTGGAGGGCCGTGGTCATGTCATCCCCGAGGGTCTAGAAGGAGGGCGTAAGCGTCAGGGTGAGGATCACATCCGGCTGCAGGGCTGAGGGGCTCCTCAGCCAGACCCGGACCGGGTGGTAGACCGGGGGGGTGCCGAACTGGGGGATGATAATGACCGGGGTGGAGCCTCCGCTGCCGGTGAAGCTGAAGGTGCGGTTCATCTTGGGCAGGTCCACGTCGATGCGGTTCCCGGCCTGGAGGGCGGGGCTGATGGTGGCGCTGAGCACGCAGCGCTTGTCGGCGGTCAGCCTGAAGCCAGCAAAGACCAGCTCACCCGGTGTCAGGTTGGGGTAGAGCCCATTGACCTGAGTGGCCTGGGCCATGCTAAGGGGTACCACCGGCAGAGCGCCGGTGGGATCCGTGCCCCAGTCGTTGGCGAACACGGCCAGACTGCCGGTGCTGGGCCGGGGCCAGGGGATCCCGAAGGGGGTGCCGAGCGGAGCCAGGACCGCATCCGTGAAGATGGCGGCAAGGTCCACGGGTTCCGCAGAGAGCTTGCCCTCTTTCAGGCGGGTGATCTGGGTGTAGATGTTGAGGGGTTCGATATCACGGGCGGTGCCATCAGTCGCGCCGTTGGTGGAACCGGCGGGGCCGACGAAGAAGCGGGCGGCGGCCAGGGGGTTGATGGTGGACCAGTTGGCCTGGGCTCCTGGAATGGGGAGGCTGTTGGCGGTGAGGATCACCTGCCAGGCGAATGCCCTCACGGCAGGGGCGGAGTAGGGGTTCTTCTGGGCACTGGTCAGGGTAGAGAGATCCCGGACGTCCTTGAGGGAGGCCAGGGCAGTGCCCTTGGTGTCCGCCAGGTAGGGGGACTTGAGCACGTTGGCAGCCATGGCATCGGGGAGTCCCTCGATGAGGGCCATGTCCGGGACCAGGTTCGGGAGGGCTGTGCCGAGTGGGAAATAGGGATTCAGGGGCACGGCAAAGGTGCGGATGGCGCCGAGGCCGTTGGCGTAGAGGGCATTGCGGCCCAGCATGGGCAGGATCACGCCCTCGTCCCAGGCGTCATCATTGACGGGGCCGGCGGCAATGGAGCCGAAGTAGTGGAAAGCGTTGATGGAGGGATCGTAGGCCTGGGGGAAGGCAGTGGTGTCGTAGTTGATGTACGAGCCCTGGGCTTCTGTTCGGCCGGGCCAGTAGTGCAGGTCCAGGGTGTCGCCGGGCGTGGAATTCCCATAGTTGTAGACAAAGCTGGCGAGGGTGTCCCCGATGCCCAGGATGCGACTGCCGCTACCCAGGCCAGCGCTGCGGCCCGAGATGCTGGTCTCCAGGACGGCGGACTTGACGGAGCTGTCGGACACGCCGGTTCCCAGGTTGTAGGAGGGATTGACGAGCCACCACTCATCATTGAGACCCACGGTGACGTCCAGGGTGGTGTTGCCATTGATGACGGAATTGGGCGCGTTGTTGCCGGCAGGAGCGGTACCGTCCACGGCCTTGCGGATGCCATAGCGAAGGCGGTCAAGGGCGGGGGTGCTGCTGTTGATGCCGCCCGGCTCCGCCACGACATTGACGAAGCGGCTGGCACCACCAACGAAGGTACTCAGCACCTCGATCATGGTGGCCCGACCCCCGGGGACCGTCAGCGAGTACTGGCCGGGGGTATCCGTGGCCGAGCTGGTGGAGGTGGAGGTGATGAACACCCAGTTCGTGGTGGTGCTGCCGTCGGCCTGGGTCTGGGGGACCTGCTGGAAGGCTCGGATCAACACGCCGCGGGCGGGCAGGGTGACCAGATTGGTAGCTACCGAGGCGTCCGCCAGGCCGGTGGGGACGCCGTTGGCGTCCGTGGCCAGGGGGACTCGCACATAGTTGATTGTGCCGGAAACTGTGACCGTCCCATCCGCGGAGGAATGGGATTTTCCCTTGCAGGCCAAGACCAGGACCAGAAGCGCAATGGCCCCCATGGACTGGAGGAAAGCTCGGTACAGCCGCATGACCACCTCGAATAGGCGAAAAGTCCAAGTCTAACACGGCCTAGGGGCCCGGTCCCGCAGAGAGACCGGAGGGCACGCTTCCTTCGAATGCCGCCGAGGGCCAGGAAGTTCAGCGCTTGGCGCCGGGTCCGAGCAGGGCGTTCTGGGCCGCCAGATCCGCCGGGATCTCCTCTTCGTCGTTGAGCACCGGCAGGGGATTGCGCTGCACCCCATCGACCTTCAGCTCGAAGTGCAGATGGGGCCCCGTGGCGTTGCCGGTGCGGCCCACTTCTGCGATTTTCTGGCCCCGGTGCACGATGTCACCTTCATGCACCAGGTTCAGCTGGTGGTGGGCGTAGAGGGTGGCCACGCCATTGCCGTGATCCACCACCACATAGTTGCCGTACTGCTTGTGCTTGCCAGACATAACCACCTGGCCATCCAGGGCGGCAAAGACCGAAGTCCCGATGGGGGCCGTGAGGTCCACGCCTTTGTGCCGGCCCTTGTAGCGAACCCTCTTCTTGCGCTGGTTCTTCACGCGGACGGTCTTGGTCCGCATGCGGGGACCCCAGGCGGAACTGATGGTCCGGGTCTCCACGGGCCAGAGCAGGTCCAGACGCTCGGGATCGGCGGGAGCGAAGGTGGGCAGCAGGGCATTGAGTTCGGCCTCAGTGACCGGGGGCATGACGGGCTGCATGCGGGCCAGCAACTGGGAGCTGGTGGTCGGGGTCAGGTGGGAGTCCAGGACCGAGGCCTGTAGGGAGCCTTGGTTCGGGACCAAGGCCTTCACCTGGTAGGGCAACAGCCGTTCCAGGTGGGGCATGGGCATGGGGGCGACGATGGGGCTGCCCGGCAGGGCCGGCAGGGGCAGGCGGGGGGCAGCGGCCAGGGTGGCCTCGTTCCGGGTGGGGCTGGCTTCGGTGGCGCGGTGGCCGACGATGAGGCGGGTGCCCACGGTTAGCTTCGACAGAGACTTGCCGGGGTTGAGCGCCGCCAGTTCCTGGAGGCTCAGGCCCGTGAGGCGGGACACCGCAGCGGCGGTCTCCCCCTTCTTTATGACATGGACCGTAGCGTCGGCAGGGGCCGCAACGCGGGAGTGCGTCTTCTTGGAGTGTCGCTTTGGCGCGGCCTGAAGGCCTAGGCTAAAGGACGCGATGACGAGGGTCAGGACGGCAAGACGCATGGGGGAACTCCCGGCTGGAACGGAAAAGCCTGCTTCGCTAGGCCTCCATGTGGGGGTCAAGACCCCGATAGGTGATGAGAGGAACGGTAAGAAGTTATCTTATCTGGGTAAGGGATCCTTGAACATGCAAATGTTTTCCAACTGGCCTCCCCGGGAACCTGGGTCTGAGGCCTCCTAGGCTCAGGGTTCCCAGGGGCAGCCCTCCCAGGGCAGGGTCAGGGTGCCCCTGCGGCCCCCCTCCTTCCGGAGGAGGCGAGCCGGGCCCAGGCTCATGCCGTGGCTCACGGCTTTGAGCATGTCGTAGAGCACCAGCAGGCCCACCGTCACGCCGGCCAGGGCTTCCATCTCGATGCCGGTCCGGCCCTCGCAGCTCACGGCCACTCGTAGCCAGGCCCGTCGGGTGATGGGGTCCCAGTGGTGGAGCACGTCCACAGCCTCGATGGCCAGGGGATGCGCCAGAGGGATGAGGTCCGAGGTGCGCTTCACGCCCCCCACCGCCCCGAGGCGAGCCACAGACCAGGGATCGCCCTTGGGCCCCCCGCCCTGGGCCAGGGCCTCAGCGGCTGGGGCGTCCAGTTCCAGATAGCCCGCCGCCACGGCGCGACGCCGGGTGATGGCCTTGGCAGAGACGTCCACCATGACCGGGCGGCCTTCGGGGTCGAGGTGTGTCAAGGCAGCCATGGGGCCTCCGTGGTGGGCACTGCCCCTCGGCTTTGCCGGATGGCAGTGCGGGGCGTCCCGGGGGGGACGTCGCGAGCAAGGGTCCCGTCCATGAACGGCGGGAGGGGGAGAACGCGCAGCGTTCGATACCCGGGACGAGCAGGCGGTCCTCCCCGGATCATAGGTAGGCCAACAAGATATCCCGGAGGGCCGCCGTATCGGGCGCATAGGCCCGGGGGCCGCAGGCCGCCAGGGCCTCCTGGGAATAGAAGCCATGGCCCACACCCACGCTGGGCACCCCGGCGTCTCGTGCCATGTCCAGGTCGAAGGGGGTGTCTCCCACCATAAGGATCTCCTCGGGGCCCAGGCCGGTCAGGCTCTGGATGAGATCCAGGGTCTCGGGATGGGGCTTGCCATGGGTGACCTCGTCCGGGGTGATGATGGGGTCGAAGTAGGCCTCCCAGCCGTAGGGGGCCATCTGGCGCAGGAGGGGGACCCGGCGTTTGGAGGTGGCGATGGCCATGCGGATGCCCCTGGCTCGGAGCTCTGCCAGCAGCTCGGGGATGCCTGTGAAGGGGCGGATCAGGTGCTCGTGCTCCACATGCCCAAAGCTGCGGTAGGCCGTGAGGATGGTGGCGTAGTCCAGCTCCAGGTGGCCAAAGGTGTTCTGGATGCCCGCCTCCAGGGGCAGGCCCACGGCCTTCACCCACTCGGTCATGAGCGACTGGGGGAGGCCCAGTTCCCTCAAGGTGTGGGTCATGCCTGTCTCGATGAGCAGGCGGGTATCCATGAGGGTGCCGTCAAAGTCCCAGGCGATGAGTTTCAAGCCGACCTCCAGCCTCCATGATGGCATCGGCCCCGCCCTCGGCTCTCGGAGGGTGGGCTACTTCTTGTAGATGCCCGCCCCGAAGATCGCGCCTTCCCAGACCTCGATGTAGCTGGTCTTGGGCTCCTTCTTGCCGTCCTTGGGATTCATATACTTGTAGTCATGCCAGCCCTTGCCCTTGGTCTTGGCCAGGCGGATGCGCTCCTGGACGAACTCCACGCCATCGGGATCCTTGGCCTTGGCCTGGTTCACGCCCACCTTGCTGGCTCCCTGGCCGTGGGCCAGCACCTTGCCGTCCATATCATAGACAAACACATAGAGCTCGCCGCCATGCTTGTGGAAGCGCCCTCCGGCCCGGGTGATTTCCTTGAAGGCGGCCTCCTTGCCATTGGCTTTGGCGAAGGCGATGGCATCCTTCACCAGGGCCTCCGTCTCGGCTGGGCTGGCATCCTGGGCCGCCATGGGCAGGCAGATGGCGGGCAGGCAGAGAAGGGTGCTGAGGGATGAGCGCATGGGGCCTCCGGGTGCAGACTTCTTCTTTTCGGCCATCGGACTCGAAAAAGTGAAAACCAGCCCTGATATCAGACCGTCTGGTCAGGAAGCGGCTCGGGGTCGGTGCCGAAGACGCCCTCCCACTTGGCGATGACCACGCTGGCCAAGCCGTTGCCGATGACGTTCACCGTGGTGCGGGCCATGTCCATGATCTCGTCCACGGCCAGCAGCATGGCGATGCCCGCCTCGCCCGGCAGGCCGAAGCTGCCGCAGGTGCCCGCAATGATCACCAGCGTAGCCCTTGGCACTCCTGCCACCCCCTTGCTGGTGAGCATGAAGGTGAAGACCATGACCAGCTGTTGGCCCAGGCTCATGTGGATGCCAGCCGCCTGGGCAATGGTGAGGCTGGCCAGCACCAGGTAGAGGGTGGAGCCGTCCAGATTGAAGCTGTAGCCCGTGGGGATGACGAAGCTGGCCACGCTGCGGGGCACGCCGAACCGGACCACCTCTTCCAGCAGTTTGGGGAGGGCCGCCTCGCTGCTGGCGGTGCTGAAGGCTGTGAGGGCTGGATCCTTGATGGCCTTGATGAAGCCCAGGATGCGGATGCCGGAAAGCCAGGCGATGGGCACAAAGACGAGAATGAAGAGCAGGCTCAGGGCCAAGTAGAGGCTGCCCACCAGCACGCTGTACTGCTTGAGCAGGTGGAAGACGGCGGGCCAGCCCTTGAGCAGGACTCCGTGCACCACATGCCCGGCCGCCATGTGGCTCACGTTGTAGGCCATGGCCCCAAAGACGCCCAGGGGGGTAAGGGTCATGACAATGTCGGTGTACTTGAACATGGTCTGGGCCACGCCATCGAAGAAGGCCAGCACCGGCTTGCCCCGCTCGCCCACTTTGGTGAGCGCGATGCCGAAGAGGGTCGCGAAGATCACCACCGGGAGGATGTCCGCCTCGGCCGCGTGCTGGATCAGGTTCGAGGGGAACATGTGGAGCGCGATCTCCCAGCCGGTCTTGGCCTTCACCGCCGCCACCGCCGTGTGGGCGCCCATGTCCATGGGCAGGTTTGCGCCGGGCTTCAGCCAGTTGGCCACGGCCAGGCCGATGAAGAGGGCCAGGGTGGTGACCACCTCGAAGTAGAGGAGGGCCTTGCCCCCCATGCGGCCCACGGCCTTCACATCACCGGTCTGGGCGATGCCCACGATGATGGTGGAGAGCAGCAGGGGGACAATGAGGCCCTTGATGAGGCTGATGAAGGCCTTGGAGAGGAAGCGGAAGCCATCGTAGGCCCAGGGGTACTGGTCCTGGGGCAGGCTACCACCCAGGAGGACGCCCAGGGCGAGGCCCGTGAAGATCCACACGGTGCTGGACCGGTACCAGGGTCTCTTTGCGATCATGGAATCCCCATTGGACATGGGGCAAGTTTGGCATAGGCCCGGGATTAGGCCCTTCCTGTAGAATAGAACTCTATTTTGGAGTCAATGGAATGGCCCTGGCCAGACGCTGGAACCTGCTCAACACCCTTTTCCTCACGGGCACGCTGGCCTTGGCCCTGGTGGCCGTGCCCTGGCGCCTGGCCACCTCGGGTCTGCGCTGGAGCGAGGCCCTGGTCTGCCTCGGGATGGTCTTCGCCATCGGCACCGCCATCAGCGGCGGCTACCACCGGCTCTTCAGCCACCGGGCCTACCGGGCCTCGAAGCTGGTGCGCTTCCTCTTCCTCTGCGTGGGCGCCGCGGCCTTCGAGAACTCGGCCCTCAAGTGGTCCAGTGACCACCGGGTCCACCACCAGCACGTGGATACGGAGCAGGATCCCTACGCCATCCAGCAGGGCTTCTGGCATGCCCACTGGACCTGGGTCATGGAGGACAGGACCCTGCCCATCGCGGGCGTGGCGGACCTGGAGAAGGATCCTCTGGTGCTGTGGCAGCATCGGCACCACTTCCTCATCGGGGCTGTTGTGGCCACACTGCCGTTGTGGGTCGGTCTGGCCACGGGGAATGTCCTGGGGCACCTGGTGTTTGGCGTGATCCTGCGCATCGTGCTCACCCATCACACCACCTTCCTCATCAACAGCGCCGCCCATGTCTTCGGGAGCCGCCCCTATACGGACGCCAATTCCGCCCGGGACAATTGGGTGCTGGCCCCTCTCACCTATGGCGAGGGTTACCACAACTTCCACCACCTCTGGCAGTGGGACTATCGCAACGGGGCCCTGTGGTACCAGTGGGACAGCACCAAGTGGCTGCTGAACGTCCTGAGCTGGGCGGGCCTGGTAGGCGGGTTCCGGCGCGTGTCCGCCGCGGCCATGACCCGGGCCCGGCTCCAGATGGAGGAGAAACAGCTGCGCGAGCGCCTGCTGCTGGCTAGCCCGGGCGTCGCCACGCCCATGCAGGAGCGCTTGGCTGCGGCACGGCTCAAGCTGGACGGGGCCCTGCTGGCCCTACATGAGCGCCACGAGACTTGGCAGGCCAAGAAGGCCGACTGGCGGGCCCAGGGCCTGGCCAAGGCCGAAGCATGGCGCGAGGCGAAGGCGGAGTGGAAGGGCGCGGCCCAGGCCCACCGGGCTGAGCTGCGGAACGCCTGGGCCGAGTGGAAGGCTGCGCGGCTGGCTGTGCGGTCTGCGCTGGTGTACGCCTAGGCCCGACTTTGTTCTGGGCTTATGGGAATATGGAAGTTCTGTTCTGGAGCGCAGCATGGCGTCCTTCGATCTTCTGGTCATTGGTTCCGGTCCCGGCGGCTACATCGCCGCCATCCGTGGCGCCCAGGTGGGCCTCAGCGTGGGCCTCGTGGAGAAGGATCCGGCCCTGGGTGGCACCTGCCTCCACCGCGGTTGCATTCCCGCCAAGACCTGGCTGGAGACGGCCCATCGCCTGGAGCAGATGCAGGACGCGGACACCTACGGCATCGACGGTGTGGACGCCAAGACCCTGAAGCCCAACCTGGAGGCCATCGTCAAGCGCAAGGGCCGCATCGTGCTCAAGAACGCCAAGGGCATCGAGTACCTCATGAAGAAGAACAAGGTGACGGTGCTCAAAGGCTTCGGCAAGCTGCTGGGCGGCGGCAAAGTGGACGTTGCGGGCGAGACCCACGAGGCCAAGCGCATCATCCTTGCCACGGGTTCGGCGCCCAAGCCCATCCCCGGCCTGGAGACCGATGGCATTCGCGTGCTCAACAGCGACCACATCCTCGACATCAAGGAGCTGCCCGCCCATCTGGTGATCCTGGGCGCCGGGGCCATCGGCGTGGAGTTCGCCTCGGTCTTCAGCCGCCTGGGTTCCAAGGTGACCCTGGTGGAGTTCATGGACACCATCCTGCCCCTGGAGGACGAGGACATCGGCCTGGAGCTGGCCAAGATCTTCCGCAAGTCCTACCGAATCGACGTTCGCACCAAGACCAAGATCACCCGCATCGAGAAGCGTGCCGACGGCGTGGCCTGCTTCCTGGAAGGGGAGACTCCCGGCGAGGTGGTCGGCAGCCACCTGCTGGTGGCCGTGGGCCGGGCGCCCCTGGTTGAGGGCATCGGCCTCGACAAGACCAAGGCCCAGGTGGACCGGGGCTGCGTGACCATCGACAAGTTCATGCAGACCGGGGAGCCGGGCCTCTACGCCATCGGCGACATTGTGCGCACCCCCTGGCTGGCCCACGTGGCCAGTGACGAGGGCATCGTGGCCGCCGAGCACGCAGCCCAGAGTTTGGGCAAGGATGTGCACCCCCATCCCATCCGCTACGACCGCTTCCCCGCGTGCACCTACTGCGATCCGGAAGTGGGCACCATCGGACTGAACGAAAAGGCCGCCCGGGCCAAGGGCCACGACGTTCAGGTGGGCACGTTCCCCTTCGCGCCCATGGCCAAGGCCAACATCGTGGGCGAGCCCCACGGCTTCATCAAGATCGTCTCCGACAAGCAGTACGGCGAGATCCTGGGCATCCACATCCTGGGCCCCAAGGCCACGGAACTGGTGGCCTCCAGCGTGGCCCTCATGGCCGGCGAGTTCACCGTGGAGGAACTGATCAACACCATGTATCCCCACCCCACCCTCAACGAGGTCTTCCCCGAGGCGGCTCGAGCCGTGCAGGGGCGCGCACTGAACATGTAGGGGACTACTCCCCCTTCGCCAACCGGGCCCGCAACTCTGCCGACAGCTTCTTGTTCGGGCGGGCGTGCTCCTTCTTGAGCATGTCCTGGAACCGGGCGTTCTTGAGCATCTCATGGCCATCGACCTTGCGGTCCCGGGCCTCGTTGACGGCAGTCTCCAGCAGCTCGATGAGGTTCATCTTGTAGAGCGCGGCAATTTTGATGGCGTAGGCATCGGGGTCCACCGGCGACGTCTCGGGTGTGGCGTCGATGATCTCCTGGGCCAGCTTGAGGGCATGCTCGGGATGGGCCTCCACCTGGGCGGCGGCCTCGTCCAACACCACGTCATTGATGTGGGTGTTCACCGGGGGCAGCAGCGGGGCCGGGTTGCGGTGGGTGGCGATCCAGGTGCCCGCTGCCAGGGCCGCCACGCAGGCCAGGACGGTGATGGTCCAGGGGAGGAGGCGGCTGCGGTTGACGCGGGCCGAAGCCGAGCGTGTGTCCCGGGTGCTGTGCCCTGGCAGGGCCACCGTGGCGTCATCCAGGGGGGCTTGCCAGGTGGGATTCTTGGCGGCCCGCAGGGCCCGGGCCGCCTCAGTGGCACTGCTGAAGCGGGCCAGGGGATCCTTGGCCAGGAGCCGCGCCACCAAGGCCCGCACTGAGGGGCTGACGCCCTCGAAGACCGTCTCCTCCAGGGGGCGGGGGTCGTCGTGAATGATGGTATAGACGATGGCGCCCGTGGTGCCGCCGCGAAAGGGCTTCTCACCGCTGAGGCCCTCGTGCAGTATCACGCCCACGGAAAAAAGGTCTGAGGCGCTCTGCGCCACGCCCGTGCGCAGGTACTCCGGCGCCATGTAGGCCAGGGTGCCGACCACTTGGCCGGTTTGGGTGACCTCGGAGCCGGCCAGCTTGGCCACGCCGAAGTCCATGACCTTGGCCTGCCACTCGCCCTGCTCCCGCTGCACCATGATGTTGGTGGGCTTGATGTCCCGGTGGATGATGCCTTGCTTGTGGGCCTGGGCCAGACCCTCGCAGACCTGGGCCAGGATCTCCAGCAGGTCCGAGGGCTGCAGTGCATCCCGGGCCATGAGGGCGGCCAGATCTTCGCCGGGCACGTATTCCATGACGAGGTACAGGAGATCCTCGTCCGTGCCGAACTCGAAGACCGTGACGACGTGGGGGTGGTGCAGCAGACCGGCGGCCTGGGCCTCCCGTGCGAAGCGCTGGCGCACGTCACCGCCTACATCTGCGCCCACCAGGGCGGGGCGGATGGTCTTGATGGCCACCTCGCGGCCGATGCTGGGATCCCGGCCCAGATAGACCTCACCCATGGCCCCCTGGCCCAGGAGACGGAGGATCTCAAACTTGCCGATGTGGGTGCGCATGGGGTCCCGGGATTCAGCCCCCATCTTCGCAGATGCTCAGCAGCGGGCGCAGAAATGCGGCGGGCTGGGCAGGCCCGCCAGTCCCTGGAAGGCCAGGTCCCAGGCCCCAACGGGGCCACGAAAGGCGGCGATCTCGGGCGTGAGGGTGCGCAGGGCATGCAGGGGTGAGGGGTCCCCGGGCAGGGGCAGGAAGGGCACGGCCGCGCCCGTGGCCCGGCGCAGAGCGGCCCGCAGGACATCCGTGAGGGGCGTGGCGAAGGGCAGCTCCAGGGGGCGCACCCGCCACTGTGCCCCTTCGGGCAGCGGCACGCCGGGCCAGAGGTCCACTTCGAAACAGCTGGGCTCGCCGGGCTCGGCCGCTTCACGCCAAGGAGGGCGGCGGAAGACTGCCCGGCGCTGTGACTTGTCCCAACCTCCCAGGAAGGCTTTCAGCTCGGCCTTCTCCAGGGGCCCCATGGGGGCCTTGGGCAGGTCGATGGGCGTGGCTCTCCGGATGACCCCTGGCAGGCGGCGCACCAGCATGGGGCGCTCATTGAGCCAGGACAGGCCCGCATCCAGTGCCGCCACCAGGGCCCCGAGACGCAGACGGTGGGTGGCCAGCGCCACACCCAGATCGCAGCCGGGTAGGGGCAGCAGGGCCAGGAGGTTCAGGTCCAAACCCCGGGTCTGGGCCTGTTCCATGGCGCTCAGGGGATCCAACAGGTCTGCGGCCTGGCGACCCAGCACGGCCATCTGAGGGAGGCCGTGGGCCCGGAGGCGCTCCACCAGTAGCAGGCTGCCGCCTCCACCCTGCAGGAGGGTGCCGCCCAGGTCCGCGGCCAGCTGGAGAGCGAGGGGGTGGATCATGCCTAGAGGGTAGCCTGCCCCTTGGGGCGGTGCTTGAGCCCGAGGTTATCCTTGGGCATGAAATTCCTCCTGCCCGCCCTCGCGACCCTCCTCCTGGCAACGGCCTGCTCGAAGCCGGAGCCCACCTCCATGGGCCAACAATTGGTCGGGGCGGCCAGCTCGCCCCTGGTGGATCTGAACTTGCTGAAGACCAAGATTCCTGAGGTCCTGCTCACGGCCCAGCGGGCCCCCTACGCGGCGCCGGCGGATCCCACGTGCGAGGGCCTCGCCATCGAGATCATGCGTCTGGACGCGGCCCTGGGTGAGGATCTGGATGGCCCGCCCGCGGCCCCGACCGGCCGGCTGGAGAAGGGCCGGGCCGAGGTGGATGACGCTGCCATTGGGGCTGTGCGGAGCAGTACTGAAAGCCTGATCCCCTTCCGGGGCTGGGTCCGCAAGCTGACCGGCGCGGAGCGGGCCTCCAGGGAATTCACCAAATGCGTCGCGGCTGGCATCGTCCGGCGGGCCTACCTCAAGGGGCTGGGCCAGGGCCGGGGTTGTGTGGCCCCGGCGGCGCCGACCCGATCTAACGGTTGAGGCGGATCCAGAACGTGGTGCCCTCCGCGCCGGTCTCGAAACTCACCTGGCCCCTCAATACGTTCTCGCCGAAGAGCTTCATGGCATAGGTGCCCAGGCCCCGGCCCGAGCTGCCCTTGGTGCTGAAGGAGCGCTGGAAGATCCGGCTGCGGTGCTCTGGGGCGATCTCTCCCTGGTTGTGGACCTGGAAGCGCAGCGCCTGCTCCTCGAGCGCCACGGACAGGGTGATGGTCCCCCCGGGAGCGGAGGCCTCCATGGCGTTTACGGCCATGTTCAGCACCACCCTGGAGAGCAGCTCTGGATCCGTGTGGAGGTACCCCTCGGGTACCGGGAGGATCCGCACGTTCCGGTTTCCGGCCAGGGCGTGGTTGGTCAGCAGATCGCTCACATCCCGGAGGATCTCCTGGGGTTGGATGGCCCGGAGCTTGGGCTGGAGTTCTCCCAGTTCGGCCTGGGCCATGGCCCGGTGGGAGCGCAGCTCCCTGTCCAGCAGATCCGTGAGGTGGGCCAGCTTCTGGGCGGTGCCCGGCGCGGTGGTGCAACCCGAGGCCAGCAGGTCCGCCCAACCCCGGATGCCCTGCATGAGGTTGGCTACATCGTGGTAGAACAGCCGCTCGAGAGACTCGCGCCGCTTCGTGGCGCTCTGGTCGTGCAGCACCACCACGATGAAAGTGTGGGGGCCCACCTGCAGGGGGCTGGCCGCCAGTTCGAATTCTGCACTCTGGATGTGCTCGCCGCTGCGCAGGGTGAGCAGGCACTCGCCCTCCACGGCTCGGCCCGTGCGCTGTACCTCGAGGATGGTGGCCACGGCCCCACAGTGGGTACAGGCTGCGCCGGTACCGCAGCCCCCAGGGCCTTCCTGGTGGTTGATGCAACCAAAGAGTTCTCCGGGCCGGTGGCCCATGGTCTCGACAGCGCTGCCCACCACATCGCGGACTCGGTCGTTGGTGGCGAGCACCTGCCGGTTGCCGTCCAGGATCAGGACCAGCCCATCCATGGAATCCATGAGGAAGCAGGCCACAGGATTGGCCATGCATTGCTCTGCTTCCAGGCGCAACTCCAGATCAGAGCTACGCTCGGCCGGGGCGAAGAAGGTGCTCAGCGGCTCGCTCTGAGTGGAACGGACCTCGAACACCATGGGACCTCCCGGTACCGGAGGACCGATGGGCCCTGAATTCACTTATCGGGCTTTCCCCCTGCCGGGTTGAGTTGAGCGTGGAAATCCAGACAGCGATCCTGCTGTCTCGACAGGGTGAGCAGGGCCAGGGCAGCTCCCATCAAGGCACAGGCCATGTCCCACTGGGTGTCCCAGGGATCTCCCTGGCTGCCCAGGAAGGCATCCGCCGAGGCGCCCTTCCAGACTGCGGTCTGCCACTCCAGCAGCTCATAGGCGCAACTCAAGCCCATGGCCATGAGGAGCAGGACGAACACAGACCATCCCCCGGGCTTCAGGACCCCCTTACGGAACAGGACTTCCCGAAAGAGCAGCACCGGCACGAAGCCCTGGAAGAGGTGGCCCAGCCGGTCGTAGGGATTGCGAGCCAAGTGCAGCCAGCCCTTCACCCAGTAGCCAGCGGGCACCTCTGCGTAGGTCCAGTAGCCGCCCACCATGAGTACCAGGCAGTGGAGTGCGATGAGCCCGTAGAGCAGGTTCGTGAGGGGAAAGCGGCGGTGCGTGGCCACCAGGACTGGAACGCCGAGGATGACCGGCAGGTTTTCCATGAACCAGGTGAAGCGGTCCGCGTGGGGTGCGTAGCCCAGCAGCAGGAAGGTCAGGCCCACGACGGCGAGCAGGAGAAGGGGGAGGCGATTGGTGGATGAGCCCATGTCCCATGGTCGGGAAGGCACTGCTCGCTGTCACCAAAAAGCACGGGGCCCGCGCTTCAGACCAGGGGGCTGCGGCCCCCACCCCCGGCGTTGTAGACCAGGGCACCGCTGGCGGCGAAGTCCCGGAACACAGCCAGGGCCTCCTCCCGCAGCACACCATCCGTGACGGTCAGACCCCGCCGGTCCAGCTCCCGGTCCCACTGGGGGTGGATGGGGCCCTCGTCGAAACCCGTGATGGCCTCCAGTTCGGGACCGCTGCCAGCCACCACCAGGGATTGGACTCCCGACCAGAGGGTGGCCCCGTAGCACATGGCGCAGGGCCGCCAGTTCACGACCAGCTGGTAGGCCGGGCGGCCCGGCTCCCCCAGGTCGTGGGTGCCCAGCAGGCGCTGGGCCAGGGAAAGGGCCGTGACCTCCGCGTGAGCCGAGGAGCAGTGGGAGGCCACCACGCGGTTCACACCCATGACCACAAGCTTCCCCGAATCCCGCTCGAAGACCCCGGCGGCGAAGGGACCGCCCGTGCCGCGCTCGAAGTTCAGGCGGGAGAAGCGGATCACCTCCCGCATGCGCGCCTCCACCGTGGGCAGGCAGGCCGGCAGCCGACGCTGCTCATCGAGGGCCCAATCCGGTAGGGAGATGGCAAAGTCCATGAGCAGCTTCCTTCTCCTGAAGTATCCGCTTCCTGGAGGCTGGCGGGGAAGCCGGCCTATGCTGGAGGCCGGAGGACGACATGGACCTGGGTATTCGCGGCAAGGTGGCCATGGTGGCGGCGGGCAGCAAGGGGCTGGGCCGGGCGGCGGCGCTGGCCCTGGCGGCGGAGGGCTGCGCCGTGTCGATTTGCGGGCGGGGCGCAGAAGCCCTGGCCTCGACCAAGGCCGAGCTGGAGGCCCTGGGCGTGGCCGCGCTGGCCTCGACCGTGGATGTCTCCAAGGCTGAGGATCTGGCACGTTGGCATCAGGAGACCGTGGCGGCCCTGGGTGTCGTGAGCATCCTCGTTACCAATACCGGGGGGCCGAAAGCCGCCGTATTCGCGAACCTCAGCGATGAGGACTGGCTGGCCGGAGTGGATTCGACCCTGCTGAACGTGGTGCGAATGGTGCGCCTGGTGCTGCCGGGCATGCGTGAGCAGCGCTGGGGCCGCATCCTCCACATCACCAGCCTGGTGGCCAAGCAGCCCTACCCCCTGCTCACCATCAGCTCCACCCTGCGCGCGGGGCTTGCAGGCCTGACGCGCACCCTGGCCCTGGAGACTGCGAAGGATGGCATCACCGTGAACGCCCTGCTGCCGGGTCATGTCATGACTGACCGCCAACTGCACCTGGCCGAGGTGAAGTCGAAGGCCGAAGGCATCACCGTCGAGCAGCACTTCACCAAGCAGGCCGCCGTGATTCCCATGGGCCGCATCGGTGAGCCCGCAGAAGTCGGCGCCGTCATGGCCTTCCTCGCCAGCGCCCAGGCCTCCTACGTCACGGGGCAGAGTCTGCTGGTGGATGGAGGGCTCGTTCAGGGCACCTTCTGAGGTTTCGCGCTGCTGCGGAACCGGCCGGGTGGCTCTCCGAAGCGACGTCTGAAGGCATTGATGAAGTGGTTCACGTGGGAATAGCCCAGGCGGTCCGAGAGCACCTTCATGGGGATGTCGGACTCCGCCAGGGCGCTCCGGGCCTGGTCCAGCCGATACCCGGCGATGAACGAGTAGATGGATTCCCCGTATTCCAGGGCGAAGGCTTCGTTCAGCCTGCGAGCGGGAAGGCCGAATTTCTGGGCCAGAGCTTCCAGGGCTGGGACCTTGCCTGCCAGGTCCAGG
>Ga0214247_1000815_pt1 | contig 16391 bp, 15 predicted proteins | sample TroBogypolimnion_18_FD_153085 | JGI IMG/M metagenome (GOLD analysis project Ga0214247, IMG submission 153085) | Freshwater microbial communities from Trout Bog Lake, WI - 03JUN2009 hypolimnion | ecosystem: Environmental > Aquatic > Freshwater > Lake > Hypolimnion/Profundal zone ... | reverse complement strand
TGCCGGAGAAATCTTTAAGGTTTTCACCGATACTCGGTTCGCGATGGGAGCAAGTCCTAAGGTAAATGCTTGATCAAAAATTTGGTTTTCGGCGACATGTAGTCCCCCGGACTTAATCACATCGATAACACTCACTTTGAAATCTAACTTTTCGATGATTGTAATTACATCGATCGCGTGCTGGTTTGCGACAGTTGCAACAATTTCGACTGCATCACTATCTCCAAAAGAGGCAAGTTGGAAGATCATGGGGGCGATGCTCTCACTCAACAGGAGACCATTGCGGGCGTAAGCGTGGAAGAAATCGGCCAGGCTTTGTTGCTTAGTGAAACTCAGAACTATCTCCGCCAATGGAGAGACGCCTTCACCTCGGTGGTATTGACGGGCAAGCGCATTGAGAGTCAGAGAGATGACTTGGCCTGCACCAGCGCCTTCGCCAATCGACATACCCATGGTTTGAACCGAGCGAACCCCATCATTTCCTACCGTTTTTCCGCCGGTGCCTGCAATGGATACGATCCCCAGGCCATCGGACTTTCCTGCATAGAGCGAAGCCAGGCCATCATTAATAAATAGACCAGGCTTCTTGAATTTGAGAGAGTCAGAGAAATCAAAAAAGAGATCGGCATCTGCGGGCCAGTCAATGCCAGCTAACGCAAAGGTGGCAGCAGAGACCTCTTTGCGATCAACTGCCGCATCAGCCAGAAGCGTGCTAACGACCTCACGGAGAACAGTTTCGGCGCCGACCCAACCAACGCGCTCCCAGTTAGCCCCGGTGCTCGTCGCAGTAGCAAGGATTCTTCCAGATGTATCAACGAGGCAGCCATGAGTTTTGGTTCCTCCAGCATCGATGCCGAGAATGTACTCACTCATTGAAAAGCCCAATCATTCCTTGATTTTCCTTTCGGATAAGTTTCCAAACATCCGCAACTTCCGAAATATCTGGGCCGAGCGGATTGGTCAAAAGGGCGAGAGTTGCGCTTCTCTCATTTCCGGTGATTGCTGCATCTATCGTAAGCATTTCAAAATCCTTAACCGTGGAGACAAGAGAGTGCATCTCGGGTGCTAATTCGTGAGTACCAATGGAATGCGCGCCTGCAGATGTGATTGTCGCTGATATCTCGAGAACTGCATCATCAGGAAGTCCTGCCACTGCACCATTATTAAGCGTATTTACGATATGAACGGTGCCAGCATCTTGATAGATATCTGCCATCAGTTCCGCTGCCGCATCAGAATAGTAGGCCCCGCCGCGCTGCATAAGCTCTGCTGGCTTGGTGACTAATGACTCATCTGCAAACTTTGCCATGAGCTCGGTTTCGATCTTCATAACTTCGCTGGCACGTGTCGGATGACCTTTTTGATATTCAATCCATGGCTTTTGGGCAAAGTAATAAAGCAGATAGTAATTTGGAATAGCCTGGAAAATATCCACATCACTCTGCAACCAGCTAGGGGAATCCCCTGCGATTGCCTGGTTTATGGTCAAATTGCGAAAAGCGGCTAGTGCTCGCATCGAGATATCTTCATCGCGATGAGTCACTCCGCGCACCCAAGAAAGATGATTGAGCCCCACGTAATCCAGGGATAGTTCTGCTGCAGGAATCTCCAGTGCTGTTGCTAATTCCATCTTTGTATTCCAGGGCACGTTGCATAAGCCAATGGAGTTCACATGTGGCACATGAGTCTTTAGCATCTGCGTTATTAGCCCTGCAGGATTTGTAAAATTGAGCAAGATTGCCTGCGGTGCCACTTCGGCAACGACTCTGGCTATTGAAAGAGCGACTGGGATGGTTCGCAGCGCTTTTGCAAAACCGCCAACACCAACCGTCTCTTGACCTATTAATCCGAAGTGTCGACCCAGCATCTCATCGTTGTGGCGGGCAGTTTGCGTACCGACTCTAAATTGGCTGACCACATAGGTAGAACCGTTGATAGCTTCCCGCAGATCCGTTCCAAATTCCACGACGATCGAACTTCCCGACACTTTGACCATCCGTTGCGCAAAGGCCGCAATCACTTTCACCCGGTCCAGGTTGATATCGACAAGGTGTATCTCGGTTATCGGGAGGCGATCTTGTCGTCGCAAAATCCCATCGATCAACTCTGGTGTGTAGGTAGAACCACCACCTATAACGGCGATTTTCAAGAGGATGCCTTGGTTCGTTTTTCAAAGACACGATCACAGGCTTGCGCAGAAGCTAGGTCAAGAGCGCCAATCAAGATTCCTTGGTCACCTAGTTCACTCACCGCGAGACGAGGTGGGTAAGGCAATATCTCCTTTAAGAGCGCTTCAATCGGCTTAATAAAGAATTTAGCTTGTCGCCCGATTCCACCAGCCAGCACTACAACTTCGACATCGACAACCGCGGAAATTCCAGCGATATAGAGTGCAATGCGATCTGCTTCGAGTGCTACCACGGCTTTGCCTAGAGAATCCCCTGCCTTAGCGGCGTTGAGGATATCCACCGTTGAATATGGCTCCTGCAGAGTTGAATCCGGATGAGCACTAGAAAGTGAGCGAGTGACAAATGCGATGCGGTCTCCCGAAGGATTGGTCGATGTGCGTTGTCGGTCAAGCGGATCTCCGAAGGGGATATAGAAAACTTCGCCCGCAGCGCCGCTATGTCCGCGATGTAGTTTGCCGTTGAGGACTAGCCCCGAACCCAAACCAGAACCCACCGAGAGCACTGCAAAATTTGAAATGCCCTGTCCAAAACCGGCGACTTGTTCCCCAACTGCCACAAGATTAATGTCATTTTCGACGATGGGAGCAATTTTAAAGAGTGACTCGATCTCTGCAGCGAGGTTTACACCATCCAGCGCACCGATTGTGCCGGCGATTGCGATCTTACCCGTGGATTGATCTATTACTCCTGGAGTACCCACCGCGATTGAAACGATATCAAGCCGAGTAAAGCCGGCACTCTTGAGCGATTGATCCACACTGGACTCGACGATTTCAAGCAGAGACTTAAGAGAATTTGAGGTATTCGGCAGGGAAATTTCACTTCGGAGAACTCCATTGAGGTCCCCCACGGCTGCGCGAATATAGCGTGACCCAATATCAATCGCGACCGAAATCTTGATGTCAGAGACCGCGGCAAAGATGTTTTTTGCTCTATGCGAATCATTTTCTCCGGGAGAAAGTTCGCAGATCAATCCACTTTCCACAAGTGAGCGCAAAATATCTGAAGTCGTAGGTTTAGAAATACCTATCAGACGCGCAATACGAGCAGCATGCATCGCACCTTGCGCCCTTAAGAGATCAATTACTGTCCGCTCGTTTATCTCGCGCAATAATGAAGGGATAGCTCCGACAGGAGTTTTATCCATTTATCCCTTGACTCCAGTCAGAGTTATGCCTTCTATGAATACTTTCTGCGCGAAGAAGAAGAGAATAATAACCGGTGCCATAAAGAGCACCGAAGCAGTCATCATCATGTTGGAATTCACATGGTGAAGCCCTTGGAAGGCATTGAGCCCGATACCTAGCGTCCACAAATTTGGATTTTCGACGATATAAAGCAGTGGCCCAAAGAAATCATTCCAAGAACCAAGGAATGAGAAGAGCGCAATCGCCATAATGGCAGGTTTAGCAAGCGGCACAATAATTCTCATCATCAATTTGAATTCACTGCACCCATCAATGCGGGCGGCATCAGAAATCTCATCCGGAATGCTAACAAAAAATTGGCGTAACAAGAATATCGAAAACGCATCAGCAAAGAAGGATGGGACGATCAGAGGGAGAAAAGAGGGTATCCAATGCAGTTTCGCGAAAATAATGTAGACCGGGATCATCGTTACTTGGCCCGGCAACATCATTGTAGAGAGGATGATAACGAAGGTAATTCCACGCCCACGCCATTGCAGTCGAGATAGAACATAAGCAGGTGGAACACTTGAAAGCACAGTGCCGAGAGTTGATAGCGAAGCAACAAACATGGTATTTAGAGTCCACTTGAGAAATGGAACTGCAGTAAAGACCGTTAAATAGTTATGCCAGACAAATGGGTGCGGCCAGAGAGATCGAGTTTCGGCTTGACCATGATTCATCAATGAAATGACAGTCACGAGAAAAAGCGGGAGCAGAAAGACCGCCGAGAGCGAGATCAATACGGCGTGTTGGCCAACTGCATGGAGAAAAGCATTTACCTTCTTCTTGCGTTTTGCGGCAAGGGCATCCAAATAGTATTGCGACTCGGTCCCAGTTAGTTTTTGTCTCATTTGAAGAGGGATCCGTTCGGATAGTGAACCCAACGCTTTTGGGTCTTCAAGATAATTGCGGTGAAGAAGAGTGTTATAACGAGTAGCACCCAAGCTAATGCAGATGCGTAGCCCATCTCATAGGCCTGGAAGGCCTCGTGATAAATGTGAGTTGCATAGAAGTACATCGAATGTGAATAGTCATTTACTTGTCCAGAGGCTACATACGCCTGGGTGAAGTACTGGAAGCTTCCAATAACTCCGGTAACGCCAGAGAAGAATATGACGGGGGTGATCATCGGAAAGGTGACATATCTAAATGATTGCCACGCAGTTGCTCCTTCAAGGCTAGCTGCTTCATAAAGCGACCTAGGCACATCCAAGAGACCAGCCAGGAAGATGATCATGGTATCGCCGATGCCCCATAGCCCGAGAATGATCAAACCCCACTTAGACCAATGTGGATCCATAAACCAGAAAGGCGGATTCTTGATTCCCACTGCCTGCAGTCCCCTATTGATCGGGCCGTAGGCTGGATTGAAGATGTAAGCAAAGACCATGGTGCCTGCAACTGCTGGAACCATTGAAGGCAGGAAGAAAATTGTGCGGTAGAAGTTACTACCTCGTTTTGGCTTGGTCAAAATCCACGCTGCAAATATTGCGAAGGCGATTCTGAGTGGGATGCTAATTACCGAGATCCACATGGTATTTCCAAGAGCTTTCCAGAAGAGAGGATCTTGGAAGAACATGCGGTGGTAATTTTGCAATCCCACCCATTTTGGCGATTCGATCAGATTGAACTTTGTGAATGATTGATAGAAACTCGCGATCATGGGGTAAAGCGTGAATCCAAGCATTCCAAAGATCCAAGGTGATAAACATAAGAAGATAAAGAGCCGTGGGCGCTTGAGCCTCTTGTGTTTAGGCTCGCCAGCAACACTCCCCCCACTTCGTCGTGGAGAGAAAAGTGTTGCTGGTGAGATACCCATTTTTTATATATCCCCCTATTTACTTATTGCCAGCGATGATCTGATTAACCTGAGTTCCGATGGCCTTCAGAGCCTTGTTGATATCAGGTGTTTGCCCCGCCTGCCAAGAAGCCATCAAGTCCTGAAGCAGACCTTCTTCTTGATGTTCGCCGGTATTTTGCATCGTGTGATAACCCGAAAGCGGATTGTTCGCGATTGAATAAATTGGCTCATACCATGTTGGCTGTCCTTTTGGCTTTGCCAGAGGGGAGAGCAACGACGATGGAGCCCCACCGTAGGCGTCATATGCAGCTGCAAAAGTTGTATCAGTAGCAAGGGCCTTCATTACAGTCCATGCATCTTTTACATTTTTTGAACCTTTAGATATCCCGATTGCAGGTTCATCGGCTACGCCAGCACCATAAAGAGTGCTTACAAGGTTTGGAGCAACTGGAGATGGAGCGATACCGAAGTTAAGACCTGCGGTGCAAGTAGATGCAAGGGCCCAAGAGTCGCCAGTACAGAACAGTGGCGCCATCCAGTTTGCATCCCACTTCATGGCAACGCGACCAGTCATGAAGTCATGACTTGTGCCCCACTCATCGCCACGAGCGGCGACAAATTTTGTGACAAGGCGACTGCCCTTTGCGAAATCTCCGCCACCAAATACTGTGGCGATGAAATGGTGCTGCCAGTTAAATGCCTTGGCCCAAGCTGGGTCAACGCCGAAGCCAGAAGTGCCTTTTCCGTCCAGCGAATACCACTTTGCGCCAAACATCTGGCCCATCCACATGGAATCCATAGCAAAGCCGTAGTAGCCAGCCCAAGGAACGAATCCAGCGGTCTTGATATCGCCATTGGCATCAAAGGTTGTTAGCTTCTTTGACATTGTCGTTAGCTCATCTGTTGTCTTTGGCGGTGCCGTGAAGCCTGCCTTAGCTAAAAGATCTTTATTGTAAAACAACCCAAAGACCTCGGTGTTGAGCGGAAGTCCGCAACGAATGTGATTTGAGGTCGTTGATGCAAGTGAAGCTGGCGAAAAAGTAGCGGCCAGATTGAGGCCCGTTGTCGTGCTACGAGCCATCTTGGAAATGTCCTGCCAAGCGCCAGTTCCGCAGAACCAACCTAGATTTCCAGAACCACTTGATACAGATAGATCAGGGCCAGTTCCTGCATTGATTGCCGCAAGAGATTTGGCCATATCGATACTTCCGACAGATGTGATCTTAATTCCAGGATTTGCAGCCTGGACACGTGCAACAGCTGCATTCCACAGGTCGAGTCCTGTGCCGTTGAAACTGGACCAGATCACGACATTTCGAGCGCCAGCGTTGGCTGGAACTGCGACGCCAACCAAGCCTCCGATTAAGACCATTGCTCCTGTCAAAGAAGCTAGCAGGGCTTTCTTTCTCATCTACAACTCCACTTCACTACTTTGGTAAGAGCACAAGACCCACTCTGGGTTGTGTTAGGAAACCTACCGCTTTGTGTTAGGTTACCTTACAGATAATGTGAGGTAAGTCAACAAAAAGAGAGTTATTTTAGAAAGAGTGTCTAAAATGTTATATATGAAGAGTCGTATTGCCCTCTGCGCCACCGCTGCGGCTCTGACCATCGCTCTAGGCGCGAGCGCCTCCCCCTCAATTGCTGCCGCAAAACCAGCCCCCAAGAAGGTCGCCTTACCTCACCTGGCTGGCACGCTCTTTTATCACCGCTACAGCAGCTACCAAAAGTGGGATGCCACCATGTGGAGCCTGGACTTGGTCAACGCAAAATTGACCCAGATCAGTAAGAACTGGACCACTGTCATCTCCCCGATCAATGCCCATCCCTCTCCCGACGGCCAATACATCACCTTCATGGGTTCCCCCACCGCATCTGCAACGAAGGAGTGGGATGTCTTCGTCAGTCACTGGGACGGGAGCCAATGGGCAGATCCAATCGACCTCACCGGTCCAAATGGCAAGAGAGATGAAGATCCAAAGTTCTCCCCCGACGGAATCCACATCGCATACAAAGAGGATGGCGTTCTTGCGACCATGACTCTTACGGGAGGCGACAAAACCTATTTAACAACTGGACTTCCAGAATCATCGATGCCGTACTACACGCCTGACGGACTTGGACTCCTCTTTGAGCGAAGTGGGCAGATCTATCTTTTGAAGAACGGCGTCACTACACAGATGGTAAATCCACCTGGCATCTCTTCGTATTACCCCATTGGCGTCGATGCAAAGCGCTTCCTCTTCACGAGGGTCCAATTGAGCCAACACGATGGTATTTATTGGGGCTATTACAACGGAGCTAAACCGCAGCCGCTCTTTTTTAACAGCCGCCAATTCGACTCATCCGATTCTTACCCGTATCAAAATGGAGCAAAGTACATCTTCTTAACCTCAGGTGACTACACAATTTTTAAGGGTGGTTACAACCTCATGGTTGCCGACCTGGCGAATAAGAAGAATTACAACATCGATACGCTCTATGGGAATGTGAATTCTGATTTGCAAGAACTCGGACCGTCGTGGAGCGCCTCTCGCTATATCGCTACTCCATAAAAGAAAAAGCCCCGCGGTCTTAGCCGCGGGGCTCATCAGGAGCAATAATTATTCTGAACTTCCGGTGTTTGCGAAGGTCTTGCTTGTGATCTGCCAGTGGCCATCCAAGATTCATAATTGGAAGTAATCTGTGAATGCCAACGTACCCCAGAAGTTCTCTTCTGTCACGGTAGCAGTAGCTGCAGTTCCCTCAATTTGGATATCCCTGATCTTTGCCGTCAAGTTCCCGGTATCTCCTGGAGTTCCCACCATGAGAGCGACAAAGGCAGTTTTATCGAGGTCGTAATCGACTCCAGCCATCGTGCCAAACCAGCGTGCGCTCGAGTGGAATGCCTCATTGAGCTTATCGGCATTCCCTTTTCCAGCTCCATCAATATAGAGATTTATCATTCTTGTTATTTCTGCCCGTGCTTCGGTCATCGCGCGTCCCCTTTCACAAGGTTTTGGCATGTATGGGGTAATGCCTTGGTAATAGATATACTATTTAGAAAAATTAATCTCGCTCAGCACCCTTATTTTGGGTTACAGATTTCTTCGCGCAAACTCCCCCTGTGAGCGTGAACTGTAAAAATCTTGTAACGCTCGCGCAGTAGCCTCAATATGCTCGACGGCATAATGCTTTGGATCCCACGCTGCAAAGAGGGTAATCTCCATTTTGCTGCTTCGACCACTGTATTGAATTGGAATAGATATAAGTCCGTAGCGGGGATCATCAGATGAAATGCATATCGCTCTATGTGCTGCCGCGAGAGCTTGCGAGGCATGTGAGGATTGAGTTTCGAATGCCACATCTACAGACAAGCCTCCTTGAGATAAGGCGTCATCGAAGACTCTGCGCACGTTGTGGTTATCATCGACAATGGCGATTGGATATTGTGCGATTTCCTTTACATCCAATTTCTTCCGACGTGCCAATTCATGATCTGGCGGCACTTGCGCCCAAATTGGCGCAGATCCCAGAACAAAGGAAACCAATTGAGAAGGTGGAGGGCTAGTTCCAACTACGAGATCGGCGCGACCCAATTCCAATTCCCGATAAACCACATTCGGCAAAGACTCGCGAATATTGGCCAGCAGCCCACTCTTCCCCGCACTTGCAATAAATGGTGCGATGACATCTGCGACCGTTGTAGGTGGTCCGGCAATTATGAGACGTGGTCCAATTTCATCCTTGAGTGAGGTCACTTTGATCTTGGCCTGGCGGGCGCGATTTAAGAGATCTTGGGCTATTGGAACGAAGCTAACTCCGGCGGCGGTAATGGTCATCCCAGGGCCAGATGTGTAGAGGACGACTCCCAGTTCTCGCTCCAGCCGACGCAACTGCCTAGATAGCGATGGCTGCCCCACATGGAGCTCTTTCGCAGCCGCGGAGAGCGAGCCGCACTCATGAATCTTCAAGAAGTAGCCGATAAGTCGCAGATCCACATACCCATTATGCCTAGAAGGCATAGAAAAGCGCCATAGTGTCTCTAGTCAGGCATACGGTGCTGTCATAGGCTCATGGCAATTCAGCGGCGCCCTTTCGGATCTGTTGATTCCTTCGATTGATTCACTAGGAGAGAAAGGTCTTTAATGAAAAAGAAGAGTAGTAATCCCTCATCTCGAAAGAAGTTTGCCCTTATTTCCAGCATCATTTTGGGAGCAACAGTTATAACTGTTCCCCAGATTGCATCTGGTGCCACACCAATCTCAATCTTCAAAGTGGCTACCTCTGCCGCTGTCACAACGTGGGATCCCATCCAATCCTTCTCCACAGAGGCTTTCTACATGCCAAATATTTACGAACCTCTACTCTGGAAGAATGCAGATGGATCCGCCACCGAGTACTCACCCGGTCTGGCCACTTCATGGAGTCACTCAACAGATGGAAAGACCTGGACCTTCAAAATTCGTTCTGGGGCAACCTTCCACGATGGAAGCGCTGTAACTGCAGCTGCAGTAAAAGCCAGCTTTGATGAATCCAAAAAAGATGGCGGTGCGGGTTTCATTTGGGGACCAGTAAATAACTTCACGGCCCCAAGCGCGGATACCCTGGTTATGAATCTGGACTATTCCGCTCCAATGGACCTTATCGCCTCATCAACGTATGGAGCATGGGTAATCAGTCCTAAGGCTCTCGCTGCAGGCATCGCCAATTCCAAATATTACGATTCAGGACTAGACGGCGGTAGCGGACCTTACACAATCAAAAGTTATTCCGCTGGTAGCGAAGTAGTTCTCTCTGCTTATCCTGGCTATTGGGGTAGCAAGCCTACGTATCAAATAGTTGATGCGTTGATCACTCCTGATGCAGTTACGGCCCAACAGATGATGACATCTGGTCAAGTCGATTGGTCCACGACCATTCCGCTAACCAGTATTGCCGACCTCAAGCACTCGGGCAAATATGCGATCAATGTGTATAAGTCCCCATTCAACTACGTTGGATATTTCAATACCCTACGAGCACCACTTAATAATCCAAAGGTTCGCGCCGCCTTGTCGATGGCTATCCCATATACGGATATCGTTAAAATTGGTGGCCAAGGTTATGGAACACAAGCACATGGTCCTGTTCCTGCCGGAATCTACCCATTCGATCCATCGATTCCGCAGTACAAGAAGCAATTAGCTACGGCAAAATCTCTTCTTGCAAAGCTTGGCGTGAAGAACCTTTCACTCAAGATTACCTATGCCTCGGAGAACCCAGCCGAAGCGCGCTTTGTTCCTTTGATCGCAAGCGCCTTTGCATCAATTGGGATCAAGGCCGATGTCCAGGGAATCTTGTTCAATCAACAATGGGCGGCAGCTAAGAAGGATCCTGCGAACGCACAAGATATCTTCATCGTCAAGTATTGGCCAACGTATAGTGATGCTGGCGTAGATAACCTGTGGTCACTTTTCCATAGCAGCGCAAAACCATTCTTCAATTTAAGTTATTGGAAGAATACGACCTATGACAACTTGGTTGACGATGCAGCTGTTCTCAGTGGATCAGACAAAGTTGCAGCTGCAAAGATGTACAGCCAGGCCATGAATATCCTCTACACGGAAGCTCCTGGAATCTACCTTTACGACGAAGCACAGGTAACTGTCGTTCCTCGTAGACTTTCAATTCCGAAGTACAACATTAACTATCCGTTTACAGCATTCTTTGCTGGAATAAAATCGGCTAGCTAATTAGCTTAATTATCCTGATATAGAAAGGATAGGAGCTGACCGTTTTTTGGTTTGCTCCTATCCTTTTCAACTAAGATTATTTAGGGGTTAACGTGTTGCGCATTATTTGGAAGAGAGTAACTTCTGCCTTCCTAGTGCTCTTTGCGGCAAGTTTTTTCACCTTCTTTCTCTCTCGGATTGTTCCCAATGATCCTGCCCTGGCGTATATAGGTGGCAAGACGACTGCTGCGGATGAACAAAAGGTCCGTACATTACTGGGATTAGATCAACCTTTGCCGATCCAATATTTCAAATACCTGCGTGATATGTTGAAGGGTAACTGGGGATATTCCCTCTCCACTAAGCAACCTGTACTTTCAGAGATTCTGAGAAGGTTACCCGCGACCCTCGAACTCATCTTCTTTGCAGTCGGTTTCGCTCTCTTCCTCGGCATCATCTGCGGCATCATCGCTGCTAAGAAGCCAAAGGGTTTTGCCAGCTCATTTATACGCATCGCTGCAATCGCTGGCATTTCAGTCCCCGCTTTCTGGCTCGGCTTACTGCTTCAACTACTCTTCGTAGGAAAATTCCACATCTTTCCGGCTACTGGAGAGTTCGATATCGATATTAAGTTCACCAATCCAATTCACCACATAACTGGATTCCCACTCTTTGATTCGCTGATTACCGGAAATTTCACGGCGCTTACGAGCGGTCTCAAGCATATGGTGCTGCCAGCTTTAACGCTTTCAGCATATAGTTTCGGACTAATCACACGTATGTCACGGGGCAATCTATTGGAAGTTTTGGGGCAGGAATACATCAATGTCGCGAGAGCAAACGGAATTTCAGAGCGACTTATTCTTTTCAAATTGGCGCTCAAGAATGCTATTCCACCCGTCATAACCGTCACCGGGCTTTCTACGGCGTATCTCATAACTGGAACATTCTTCGTTGAACAGGTTTATGGCTGGCCGGGAATCGGCGGTTTTGCAGCCAATTCACTCATTAGCGTTGACTATCCCGCGATCATGGGAATCACCATCTTGGGAGCCGTTGGGTATCTCGTCATCAACTTCTTGGTCGACATTATTTATGCAAAGTTGGATCCACGGGTGAAGTTGTGATTACTAAAGTTAAGGCAGGATTTACTTTTATTCGTGGAGATATTTGGACGGCAATTTCAACTTTTATACTCACCGTCTTCGTTCTTGTAGCAGTTCTTGGCAAATGGATACTCCCGTATCCCAGCGAAGGAACTGGCACTGCCAACGTGGATCACCTACATATTGGGCCAGGAGCTGCGCACTGGCTAGGAACAGATGAGTTGGGTCGTGATTTGCTGAGTCGATTGATGTACGGCGCACGATCAGTCCTCTTCACCTCGCTGCTGGTCGTCATTGTCGCCGCACTCGTTGGCACCGTCCTTGGGCTAATGGCCGCCTTCTTTGGGGGCTGGATCGATAGCGCAATAATGAACATAAGTTCGCTCTTCTTATCATTTCCTCCCCTGCTTCTCTCCCTGGTTGCCGTTTCGCTGCTTGGTCCCGGCCTCAAGAACTCATTAATTGCTCTCATGATCTCTTGGTGGCCTTGGTATGCGCGATTAATCAGAAACGAAGCGCGTTTTGTAAAGTTACGGCCCTTCGTGGAAATTGCCGAATCCATGGGCGTTTCCCGAAGAAGAATCATCTTTCGCCATTTACTGCCCAATGTAACCTCGCCATTGATTATCCAATTTGCAGCAGATTTGGGAACGGTAATACTGGCAGCCGGATCGCTGGCATTCATCGGTCTAGGAGCCCAACCTCCAGCAGCAGATTGGGGATTACTCGTCGCTCAAGGGCGTAGCGTCATCTTCGATCAATGGTGGATTTCTACCTTTGCGGGGCTCGCGATTTTCTTAGTCGTACTTGCTTTCAATTCACTCGGGGATGTCCTACGTGATCACTTTGATCCACGGAGGTCCAAATAGATGAATACCGTCTTGGATATTAAAGGGCTCAAAGTTGATTTCGAAATCAAAGGAAGAAAAATTTCATCACCAATCCGCGGAATCGATCTTTCCATAAACGCTGGAGAAACCCACGGAATCGTCGGGGAAACTGGCTGCGGCAAGTCACTTACCGCGTTAGCGATTATGGGAATGCTTCCCGCTAACGCGCTCCGCACGGGTTGCATCTCTCTCGGGGATGTCGGAGAGTTAACGCCAGAAAATATCCAGCAAAATCGTGGGAATACTATTTCGATGATCTTTCAGAATCCCCACTCTGCTTTTAATCCGGTTTTCACCATTGAACAACAGCTCCTTTACGTTGCTAGGGCCAAGGGTTTTTCGAGCGATGAATCTCACGCACTTTTCCCCGACCGTTTAAAAGAAGTGGGACTGGTAGAAATTCATCGTATCCTTAAGTCTTATCCCCATGAATTATCTGGAGGGATGCTGCAACGGTGCATGATCGCAATGGCGCTGCTCTCTAAGCCAAAGTTGCTCATCGCCGATGAACCGACGACCGCTCTTGATGCGACGATCGGAGGACAAGTACTCACGCTATTAAAGCGGCTACAAAAGGAACAGGGCTTTGCAATGCTCTTCATATCGCATGATGTCACCGCGGTAGCTCGGGTTTCCGAACGGATTGCGGTCCTCTATGCAGGAAAGATCGTAGAAGATGGCCCGACTGCCGAAGTTTTAGGAGATCCACAACATCCATACACGAAGGGGTTACTTGGTGCGATCCCAAGCCGGAATAAGGCTCGCGGAACACTGGCGGCTATTCCCGGAACGGTCCCGTCAAATACATTGGGAATGACGGGCTGCGCTTTTAAATCCCGATGCCATCTAGCGGTACCGCAATGCGATGAAGAACCAAACCTCACTCCCCACGGACATACTTCGGTGGCTTGCTGGGAGGTGCGCACATGACTAACCCCGTCCTTGAAGTCATTGATGTCTCCAAAGAGTTCGTCAATGACCGAAATAAACATGAAGTAACGCGAGCCGTACAAGGCGTCTCATTCACGATATCGCCAGGTGAAGTCTTTGGATTGGTTGGAGAGTCCGGTTCGGGAAAGACAACAATCGCTCGGTGCGCCTTTGGCATCACACCTGCCACGGGTGGCCAAATCAAATTATTTGGGGAGGACATTGCCACGCTCTCCTCTGCGCAGCGAAAGAAATCTCGGAAGCGACTGGGTTTTGTCTTTCAAGATCCCGTTGCATCGCTGAACCCGCGAATGACTATTTTTGAGGTCATTTCCGAAGGGCTGATCGGCGCCTCATTAAGCAAGGAAGAGATTCGATCTCGCGTTGAGTATCTGATCGAGAAAGTTGGTCTGACCAAAGAGCACCTCGCAAGGAAAAGGCATGAACTTTCCGGCGGTCAGTGTCAAAGAGTGGCCATTGCTAGAGCCTTGGCATCTGAGCCAGAACTCATCTTGCTCGATGAACCTACATCTTCCTTGGACTTGTCCGTGCAGGCCCAAATTCTGAACCTCTTGGAAGACCTGCGAAAAGAACTAAACCTGAGTTACCTGATAATTTCTCACAACCTAGAAGTTATTGCGCATATCAGCGATCGAATGGCAGTTATGAGCCAAGGGGTAATTGTGGAGGCAGGAACAACTTCACAAATAATGTCAAATCCACAACACGAATTCACCAAGACCCTCATAGGAGCGTACGAAACCAATTCGACCTCCAATCTTCCAGATGACTTTGACTGGGAGAACTGGCAATCTGCCCCCACCAATCGTTGGGCCTACCAACACGTGAGTGACTTTATCAAAACTCAAAATATCAACCCTGCGCAAACTTCCGCTGCACCAAGAACTAATAAACCTCATGATTCGCGGCTAGATCAACATGAGGTAGCCCTTGAATCCCTTTACACCGATGCCCTCGTAGTTATGAACCGGGGGGTTCTGGTTGATGAAAGATACTACGGAGAGATGAGACCTGAGTCAGCACACCTCCTGCAATCGGTTTCGAAATCCCTGTTGGGAACCTTATACGGAACTCTTATTGAGAAGAAGCTGATCGAACCTTCCAGAACTGTTGGCGCTTACCTTCCGCAAATGATTCACTCAGGTTACTCGACAGCTACAATCCAAAATCTCCTCGATATGACAGCAGCAGTAGACTTTTCCGAAGATTACGATGATCCGAATTCACAGATATCCCAGCTCGATCGGGCCTCTGGGTGGCGAATTAGTAATTCACAAGATGACCTCGGAATCCGAAAATTCCTAACTACGGTTAAGCAAAATGGGGTTCACGGAGAACAGTTCCAATATTGTTCGGCCAATACCGACCTATTAGCTTGGATCGCAGAATCTGCTCTAGGCAAGAGTTACTCCGAAATTCTCAGCGAATACATCTGGCAACCAACTGGAGCCAGCCAGAGCGCCAGCGTCACCGTGGATCACGAAGGCCACGCTCTAGCTAATGGCGGTATCTCAACAACCGCTCGAGATCTGGCCTTATTCGGTCAAGAGATCCTTGATACCTATCTGGGAAAATCTACTAAGTTAGTTTCAAACGCTTGGGCCAAAGATACGTTCGGCGGAGCTGATCCGGCAATTAAGTCTGTTGATTACATGCAGGCTATGCACCCGGGTGGTTCTTACCATAACCAGTGGTGGATAACGAATAGTCAACATCAGGAAATATATGCTGTGGGTATCTACGGTCAATACATTTGGATTGACCCCGCTACAGAAACAGTCATCGTAAAATTTTCGACTCTTCCAATTGCTTTAAGCACTAAATTCTCCGAAGAACATATCGCGCTATTTCGGAAGATTTCGAATTTGTACTCGTAAATATCAAGTGACCTTGATCTTTATAGGGGTGCTCGCGAATTGTCCCAACTTCCCATCCAGTCCGGATGAAGTCATTGAAATGTAAAGAAAGCCCTTCTTCTTAGGGGTTACATTGATCGGAATCGTTTTTCCAGAAACATTGCCACCACCTAGCACCGTCCATGATGAACCAGTAGACGTCTGTAACTCGACGTAAACACTTGGCAAATTGACGTTGGAAGTACACGATCCACGCAACTTCGTACCTACCTTGGCGGTGGTCGCGATTTTGCAGGTCAACTTAGGCGTAACCAGGATTTGGATTGCAGAAGATGCAGAATCAAGTAAGTTGGTAGCTCCAGAGAAAACTGCTCTCACGTAATCACCGAGGTTGACAAGAGCAGAAACCTTAAATAATGGTGCTGCACCAGTAAATGTCGCGATTGTATTCCAAGTTCCTTGTGGATCAGTGCTTTGTTGTAATACCAAGGTTCCATCGCTTAACGAATTCGTCCCCGAGTATTTGACAGTGAAAGTTGAGTTCGCTCCCACCGAAATTTGGGTAGCGTTCAAAACAAGAGTCGGCGCAACCGGGATAGTTAGGGTGACCGGAGTACTCGCCGCCGCTCTGCCATTGCTATCTACGATGTAAAAAGTAATTGGATAACTGCCGGTGGCCCATGAAGTGGTGTCCATGGTGAATGTATAACTTCGA
>Ga0214247_1000814_pt1 | contig 16403 bp, 12 predicted proteins | sample TroBogypolimnion_18_FD_153085 | JGI IMG/M metagenome (GOLD analysis project Ga0214247, IMG submission 153085) | Freshwater microbial communities from Trout Bog Lake, WI - 03JUN2009 hypolimnion | ecosystem: Environmental > Aquatic > Freshwater > Lake > Hypolimnion/Profundal zone ... | reverse complement strand
TTCGTGATCCAACCAGTAATCGAGTATATTGTCGCAATCTTCGGGCAAGTCGTCGACGGGTACACGAATTTGGTGGACTTGGTCGGGTGACGAACGAAACGGTAGATTCTTTGTGCAGTTCACAACGAGTTTTATATTTGTGGAAAATTGGGCTTCCGCGGCATCTGCGGCTGAACCCAAGAAAAGATGCGGAATGATTTCATAAGTCATTTGCTAGTTTTTATTACTTGTCTTTATACCCATAGTATATAAAGAGCAAGAAAAATATACAACAACAAAGATGACAACCGGGATTTTAGGACTAATAATGAATGGTGCAAGTGGTCCGCTACATGGCAACCCAGAAGTGTCACAATATTCACGTGGAAGCGCAACACAAATTCGTCGTTTAGTTTTATCGAGACAAACCTTGACGAAAACGGCCTTGTCGATATCCCTGCAGGCTATGACTTGGTGGGCGAATGCTACATTGAAATGAATCTTCCCCGATTTATCGACAAAGATGTCAAAGCAAGTGATGTAATTGACATGTGTTCATTCACAAAAGATGGTAAAATTATTGAAGAGTTTACAAACAAGGCTATACAGATTGTAGGAACCGAATTGGTCACGATGCCCACTGTCCATACCGACGAAGGGTCATCCACTGCCATGCTCATCGGGCCACTGCCTTTTTACTTTTGCGCAGGTCCTCGGCAATTTGTAAACGTATACAAGTCCGGAGCGACAATTCAAGTCAAGCTTGTATCTGAATTCGCACAATATGCTGCTCGGCTTGTATACAAGGTCGTGTATTTGGACACTTGTGAACGAAACCCTAAATGTATTAGACACAACATTGTTTGTTTATCCAAAGTACACACAATTCAAGCCGCCAAAGCTGGGTACAACAATCGCTTGGTAGTCCATCTTCCATTCAATGGACTCATGAAAGATCTACGAGTGTTGGTGTCCGGACAAGTCAATCGTATAGAACTGCTACTGAACTCACACAAGCACATGTCAATCAGTGCTATTATGGCTTCACGAGCATTTACAAAGGTGAAAGACTGTAAAGTGCTACATATTCCGTTTTGTCACGACATCAATAGCAACGAGCCGAATTCGCATGTCAATTTCGGACGGGCAGATTCAAAAATGCTCTACCTGTGTATGGAGAATCCGGGGACGTACGATGTCACAATCGTTGGACGACAATGGGAAATATAAATACACCCTATTCGCCATTTGTTTTTCTAAACTGCGTCCAGCCATACAAGACGTTCACTTTTATATTAAAGAACTGTTTGCGGTTTGCACCCAAATTTGCGATCTACAAGACAGGCATGTTTTTACTGACACCTCTGTCTCCCTACATATGTAGGGGCAAATAATCAAAACATTATATATATACCTGGATAAAATATGTCAAGTCAGTGCACCATTTGCATTCATAAAAAAGAGATAAAAATTGATTGCAAAATGATATAAAGAATTATATTTCTATTGATAAACCAGCAAGCATGTCTTTCTACAAAGAGTTGTCCAACGACAATGATGTTGATCAAATCCGTGGTGTTCAGTTCCACATCCTTAGTCCCGAGGCCATCACTGCCCGTTCTGTTTGTGAGATCTTCAGGACCGATACGTTCAATGGCACCGATCCCTGGCCCCATGGTCTCTTTGATCCCCGCATGGGTGTCATCGAGCATAACAAGGTTTGCGTTACTTGCGAGCAGAAGAATACGTTTTGTCCCGGCCACTTTGGCCACATTGTCCTCGCCAAGCCCGTCTTCTACATCCAGTTCTTCAATATGGTCAAGAATATTCTCAAGACGGTGTGTTTCCGCTGCTCCAAGCTCCTTGTGGATCCCGATTCAGAAGAGGTCAAGCAGCTCATGAGCAAGAAGTGTTCGCGTCAGAAGCGTTGGGAGACCATTTCCAAGATGTGTGCCAAGGTCAAGCGGTGTGGCCAGTGCACTGTCAACGGTTGCGGTGCCAAGCTCCCTTCGGTCACCAAGGACGGTATGCTCAAGATCGCCATGGAGTGGAAGGACCTCGGTGGCGAGGTGGGCGACATCAAGAAGCAAATCCTGAATGCAGAGGACGTCCTGCGCATCTTTCGCCGCATTTCCGACAAGGACTCCGAGATCCTCGGTTTTCACAAGAAGCACAATAGGCCAGAGCATCTCATTTGTACCGTTCTTCCCGTCCCTCCACCATCCGTGCGTCCATCAGTTCGCAACGACACTGGTCAGCGTTCAGAGGACGACCTGACCCACAAGCTCTCTATGATTGTCAAGGTCAATAATAATCTAAAGCAAAAGATTGAAAAGGGCGCCAAGGAGCAGATCGACATGTATGCCATGCTCCTCCAGTACGAGGTGGCCACCCTGATTGACAACACGGTTCCCGGCATTCCACCTGCCCAACAACGCACTGGCCGCCCTATTCGCTCATTGGTTGAGAGGCTCAAGGGCAAGGAAGGACGCATCCGTGGAAATCTCATGGGCAAGCGTGTGGACTTTTCGGCACGTTCTGTCATCACCCCCGACCCCAACATCTCCATTGACGAGCTCGGCGTCCCTCTCAAGATTGCCATGAATCTCACGTATCCAGAGATTGTCAACCGGTACAACAAGGACGAGCTGATGACCTATGTCTTGAACGGTCCCGACACCTTTCCTGGCGCCAAGTATGTGCGCAAGACAGCCGACTCCAGGACAATCAGGCTGAGGAACATGAACCGGTCCACTATTGTCCTCGAGTTCGGCGATGTGGTCGAGCGCCACCTCAAGGACGGAGACTATGTTTTGTTCAACAGGCAACCGTCCCTTCACCGCTCTTCCATGATGGCCCACAGGGTCAAGGTGATGCCCTTCAACACCTTTCGCCTCAATGTCATGGTCACACCCTCGTTCAATGCGGATTTTGATGGAGACGAGATGAATATGCATGTGGCACAGAGCCTGCAAAGCCACGAGGAGCTCAAGCAACTTGCAGCAGTCCCCACTCAGATCATATCGCCTCGTGAATGCAAGCCGATTATATCGGTGGTGCAGGACATTGTGTTGGGACTCCATCGTCTCACCAAGGATTACGTGAGGATTTCGCAGAAGCAGCTCTTCAACATCATGTCGACCAATCCGCGTTGCTCCGGTGACCACATGGATGCCAAGTACAAGGTGGGCAAGGCAGAGGCGTGGTCCGGCCAGCAGCTCCTGACTACCATTATGCCACGCAAGATCAACATGGAAATGGCAAATGGACAGTATGACGAGACCAAGCCGAATCCCAATCATATTGTCAAGATCAAGAACGGCCAGGTTCTGCAAGGTGTGTTTGACAAGGACACCTACCAGGCACGCACCTATGGCATCATCCATTCGATCTACAACGAGTATGGTCCGGAAGAGACCAAGGACTTTTTCGACAATACGCAAAAGCTCATTTGCAACTGGCTCGTCCTCAGTGGCTTCTCTGTGGGCATCTCGGATCTGGTGGTGGACAGCGATACTATTGCCAACTTTAGCAAGATTATCAACGACATGAAGACCCAGGTGCTCAACATTATCAACAACATCCATTCGCTCACCTATGAAAACGCGAGCACCAAGAGCAACCACCAGGACTTTGAGAAAAAGGTGAATGACATTCTTAACGAGGCCATCAAAAAGGTGGGTGATAGCGGTGCCAACCAGATCGATGAAAACACCAATCGCTTGATCAATATGATCAAGTCGAAGAGTAAGGGCAACACCATCAATGTGTCCCAGATGATTGGGTGTCTTGGCCAGCAAAACGTGGATGGGCGCCGCATCCCATATGGCTTTGATGACAGGACTTTGCCGCACTATACAAAGTACGACGATGGTCCGGAGGCTCGTGGCTTTGTGGAGAACTCGTTCATCAACGGTCTCACGCCCCAGGAGTTCTTCTTTTCGGCCATGGGAGGGCGCGAAGGTCTCATTGATACAGCCGTCAACACGTCCGAGACAGGCTACATCCAGCGCAAACTGGTCAAGGCAATGGAGGATTGCAAGGTGTTTTACGACTACTCGGTGCGTACGGCATCTGGTGTGATTGTCCAGTTCTTGTATGGTGACGATGGAATGGATGCAAGCAAGATCGAGTCCCAGCCAATTCCATTGGTCAGCGTGGAAAACGTTCGTGCACACTACTCGTTCACTGCCGCTGAGCTCAAGGGACTCCTAACAAAGGAGGCGTTTGATCATGTCAAGGCGACCAAGGCAGAGTGGGAGCCGCTCATGACAAAGCACCTTGACCAGCTCGAGGAGGATCGCTTGTTCATGATCACCCGGATGTTTGGTGGCAAGGTGGAATCATCCGTCATGTACCCTGTCTCCCTCATGCGCACCATCAAGATCGCGACCGGACTCTACTCTGGACCAGTGGTTGACTTGGAGCCGGGCAAGGTTCTCAAGACTATTGACAGCTTGTGCGAGGAGTTGTACATTAACAAGCACCATCGTGGCAACCAGCTCTTCAAGATCCTTTTGAGGTCATACCTGAGCCCCAAGGAGGTTATTGTGAAGCACAAGCTGTGTGTGGCCGCATTCGACTATGTGGTGTCGCAGATCCGCATGAAGTTCTTCGACTCGCTCGCCCACCCCTCCGAGATGGTGGGTGTCATTGCAGCCCAGAGTATTGGAGAGCCTGCCACCCAGCTCACCCTCAACACCTTTCACTTGGCAGGCGTATCAGCTGCATCCAAGACTGTCCGTGGTGTGCCACGCCTCAAGGAGTTGCTCAGTGTGAGCAAGAACATGAAGACTCCTATCATGCGCATCTACTTCAAGGATGAGTACAAGCACGATGCCACCAAGTGCTTGGAGCTCATGAACGACATTCGCATTGTGCGCTTCAAGGACATTGTGACTAGCAGCAAGATCTTTTTCGACCCCAACGACTGCTACGAGGATGACACGGCGTTCATCGGACTCTACAAGACCTTCATGGTGACCGAGCCACAGGCGCGCACTTCGCCCTGGCTCCTCCGCCTTCAGTTCAAGAAGGTGTCTATGCTGCAGTTCAACTTGGACATGATCGAGATCCACCAGAAGCTCCTGGACTTTTACAAGGACGAGACAATCTCTTGCATGTTTAGCGATGACAACGCAGACAACCTGGTCTTCAGAATCAAGCTGAATGTGAGTGCCGACAACAACTTGGATGATGCGTTGACCGAGCTCAAGGCTCTTGAACACAACATTATGGAAAAAATTATCATCAAGGGAACAGAGAATATTGAAAAGGTGTCGATTGTGGAGGAAAAGTCAAATAGGTGGAATCCGGCCACTCAGACCTTTGAGCAGCTGACAGAGTGTGTGGTCTACTCTGAGGGCACCAACCTGCGTGACATTCTTGGCATCGACTATGTCAACTCGACTATTACCAACTCGAACAATATCATCGAGGTGTACGAGGTCTTGGGAATTGAGGCGGCAAGGCAGGCGTTGTACAATGAGATCCAAGAGGTGTTGGAGTCTATTACGGTCAACTACCGCCATACATCGCTCCTTGTGGATGTGCAGACCAACAAGGGCTACATCCTGTCTATTGATCGCCATGGCATCAACCGTGGGGACATTGGTCCTCTGGCCAAGTGCTCCTTTGAGGAGACTACGGACAAGTTGATCAAGGCAGGGATCTTTGCCGAGTATGACAAGATCAATGGGGTGAGTGCCAATATCATTCTTGGCCAAGTGGTTCCGGCGGGTACGGGAGATGTCCGGGTGCTCATTGACCATAGCAAGTTGCCACAAGGAGATGTAGCGAGGGATGAGGATGTATTCCATGCCCATGTCCCACAAGAGGAGTGTGACGAGGACAACTTTTCATTCAGCTTTACCATGCCAGATGCACCCAACCAGAATATTCGCAAGGCCAACAAGCTCACTGTTGTCTAGGACAATGTCTTGCTAATGTATTCGTCTTTGACTCCAATCCGCTTTTCCAACATTGCAATCTTGGCCGCGTGTTCTTGATTTATTTTTATAAGGGCTGCATTTTCCTTGACAAGTGCTTTGTTTGCAACCCGCGTGAATATCAACATTTCAAATGTCTTTTGATGGTCCATTACTTGTCATTAGAAGGAAGGACAAGGTGCTTTAGCTATACCTGCATTTTCTTTGTATAATGCACTTGCTTGAAATTTCATTAAACTATATAAGAGTCTAGAAATCTGATGGATAAATAATCAAATGCAAGCCAAATTCCTTGACCGCACAACTTTCGACTTTGAGAACTCGGCCATTATCCGACCTCCATTCGAAGAGCCAACAAATAAAGAAGTTTCGCATAAATACACACGTATCATTATAGACAGTAGGGATCGCGATGTTTCACAATATCCCACACCCACAAAATATTGGATCCCTCTTGAGCAAGACATTGAAGACGTCAAGACGGGTGAGATTATCCTAATGGACATTCCCATGTCGGGTTACATTGTCAATGCATACAATAACGTGATCACAACCGAACTAGGATCTGTGTATATTCCAGTCGGCAACTATGATGCGCCTGGTCTTGCTGTTGCTATTCAAGAGATCCTTCGACCATGGTACCCTAGCAATACCTGTGTCTACAACCCTGTCATTGACAAGTTCACTTTTAATTACAACATACAAGCTTCATTCACCTTGATATTTGCGGCCAAAGACAAGATTGCGACGGCAACTGCACGACTCCTCGGGTTCAACCCGGGCACCTCGTGTACTATTCCGTGTACATCACCCAATCGCATCAACCTCAATGTGAACAACTATATTGTCATGAGCATCGACATGTTTTCGATCAATGCAAGCTCCAACTCGGTAATTGACAGGACCACTGCCCTCGTTCATTCGAAAGCCATGTTGCTCAACTTTTGGTCTGTGAATAATACAATAAAGAAATATTTCAATCCTATTATTGGAAGGGTAGACAGGCTCAAGGTGAGCTTTGTCGACTATTACGGAAATCCATACGACTTTAACAATGTAGATCATAGGATCGAAATCCTTCTCGAGAGTCGCAAGAATCTCGGCAGGTACTCACACTTTGTCTAGGCAGTTTACATAAATTCCGGGTTTGCTTTCATTTATCCCTTGTAAGTACGAAGAACAATGATGTGTGGATGTTGGCATAGCAAACATAATGTACGGATAAGTATCGATGCTATCAATGATAACGAAAAAGAAATCAAGGCACGACACTTTAAAGAGACCATGAAATTTTCCGTCGATGTGGAACACTTGAATGTTCGAAATATCAAGGAAAAGTCGGAATGGTTGTTGTCGCTTCAAGAGCTCCAACCTGAGACTTACTACGTTGTTGGACAACTAGGCAACGTGCCGCTGTCAGACCAGTCCCTTTTCAAAAATATTGTGTTGCATCTAGGTGTTCCGACTGTAAAGATCAAGGTGGTTAGCACAATGTTGGAACTGCGGAACAAGTCGCTTTGGACACAGTTTACATTTCCATTTGGACAACTCTGATGTGAGCTCGCCCTCACAACGGCGCCTAGCAGGGGCTAGCTTCGCTGGGGTTTTGATTTTTTTTATAAATGCCATTTTCACTAGGAGCAGGGGTTTTTTCCTATTGCTTTTATAAATGCCATGGAGAATGCCATACAAAGCGGGCTTCGATGATTGGGTCCTCGACAAGTTTGACAGGGATGCAAATGGTACAGGTAATCTTTTCAAACATCAAACATTTGTAAAAGAATTCATGAAGGACGGTAGTCCCTATCGTGGACTGCTCTTGTACCACGGTCTAGGTGTCGGAAAGACGAGATCGGCAATCGAGATAGCCAAGGCAAACAAGAAAGATGTGGTCGTAATGCTCCCTGCGTCCCTTCGCGAGAACTTTATGGCCGAGATAAAAAAGAGTGGAGCTGGTGAAAGTCGATTTACCTTTGTATCTTACAATGGTTTCAATATGAAAAACGTTGGTAAATATGTTGATGGATTCTTTGACAACAAACTCGTGATTATAGATGAAGTTCATAATTTTATTTCACGTTGTTCAGGAAGTAGATTGATAGGTAAGCAAATATACCAAGCGTTGATGAATGCGAAAGGATTAAAGATAGTTGCATTGTCAGGAACGCCAATCATCAATAGGCCACTTGAGATTTCGTTCCTCCTAAACTTGATCCATGGATACATTTACACAACGGTATACAAGTACAACGGATATACTGAGTTTGACCGATTGGAAAAGTCCATATCCGCAGTGGAAAACGTGAGCACTTGCTTTATCGATACCGAGGCGAATACTATATCAGTATCTTATTTGCCTGAAGGATTCAAGAAGCGTGAAGACATTGTTGTGGCATCTTCGAGTGCGGCGAAGGGAACATCGGTGGTTGCCTTGATCAAAGCATCCAGCCTGTCGATTAGAAAGGAAACCAATGTGAAAAATACTTTGTTTCCTTTCAAAGAAGAAGATTGGGATAATCTCTTTGTAGATTATGACACGGTCGCTGTCCAAAATGAAATATTATTTTCAAGAAGAGCACAAGGACTCGTTTCCTATTATGAAGCTTATGATCCAAGTGCCTATCCTGAGCAACTTCCTTTACAAGTCGTGTCATGCCCCATGAGCAAGACGCACTTTGGTAAATATTTGGTGGTTAGACAAGAAGAGATTTCCAAGGAACAAAAGGCTGCCCGATTCCGCAAGACAGAGGTGGCAAGTACAAAAGACGAGATCAAGAGCGGCAACGTGTACCGGAGTTTCTCACGTGCTGTATGCAACTTCGCGTTCCCTAATGCAATCAAGCGTCCGTATCCCAGCACATTGCGTGAGTTCAAGTATGATGTGGATGATCCCGGTGACATTGAAGAAGGTGCAGTCGAAAAAGAGGAAAAAGGTAAGGGCGAGCTTAAGAAACTCTATGATAAAAAAGTAGCCGAGTCTCTAGCTGCGTTGGAAAAGGACGCTTCGACCTATCTTTCCCTCGATGGCTTGGAGGAACATGGACCCAAGATGAAAGCGATCATAGAGAATGTGGGGCGATCTGCAGGGACTACACTCGTATATTCCATGTTTCGTAACGTCGAAGGGTTGGCCATATTGGCAATGGCTTTTCGGGAGGTATCCGATTATGTTGAGCTCACTGTGAAAAAGACACTGACAGGGTGGAAGCTAGAGTGTTCCGATTTTCACAAGCCCAAATACATTATATTCACTGATAATCGCGAGGAAACTGAGATTCTATTGGCAGTGTTCAACTCGGAATTCGATAGGTTACCCGCGACCGTCCGTGCTCAAATCACTGCTACTTCGAATTTGCACGGAGAGTTTGTCAAAGTGCTCATGATCACGCAGTCGGGATCAGAGGGAATCTCGCTGAAGAATGTGCGCCAAGTCCACGTGACCGAACCGTATTGGAACAACATTAGGATGCAACAGGTAGCAGGTCGCGCGATTAGGGCCATGTCTCATGTGTCTTTGCCGAAGGCAGAACGCAAAGTCGAAACGTTCTTGTACATAACCGTTTTGAACGAAGAGCAAAAAGAACATGCCTTAATAAAGAGTCACGACGCTGGGTTGACTTCAGATGGGTATGTGTACAATATTGCAATTAAAAAATCAATTATAAATGATAAGTTCTTGCAACTTTTGAAGAATACGTCGGTTGACTGCCGGATCAACAAGAAAGTCCACGGAACAAAGGTGCAATGTTTCAAGGCGCCTTACACAAATGCTGGCTTTGTCTATTATGTAGGGGATGTTGGCAAGGATGTTCCCGACAAGGCCATCAAAAAGGTCGTGAAGAACGTGCGCGAATACAAGTCACTCGGCATACTGTTTGATGGGACTCAGGAACTTGTAGTCCTCGCGAATCCTGACGTGAAACAAAAGAATGCATTCCAGGAACTGGCAAATGAGACATTCAAGTTGCAACCACCTGAAACAGATTTGGCGTGGAATGGAATCTTCTTCAAAAATAAACCTGCAATGAAGAACCTGGTGGGTTTGATCAAGGGAAAAGCAATCAAGTGGATTCAGAAACCAAGCTCGATTGTCAAGATTACATAGGAATCGCGCGCCACATGAGGCGTTGATTTAGATTCTTATTAGGATTAGCGGCCGATGTCACAAGTGATGCACGGTATAGGAAAAACAGGGCGCTGAACATGAGAGGACGCTTGACACCAAGCCTATGGGCTAGGCTCTTGGCACTAATCTCTGGGGATCGCTTGAACTCGTCGAGGATCTTGACATAGATTGACTCCATTATGAAGGGAGTACTTCCCACAATCTTTAAATGCTTTTTACATGTTTATTTTTCTATGATGTATAATTGAATTCGCACAAGTGATCCATCGTCCTAAACATGTTTTTTCTAGTTTATTTGCAGTTGCCTTGTTGTTGTGAGCAAAGCATGCCTTCATACATCGATACGGATCAATGTAAATGACGGATCGATTCCCCTCGTCATCTGAAGCTAAAACTACAATGTGGTCATCGGATATCCAATTGCCTTCATCATACAACATTATAAATTCAAAATGTGGAAAACATTTACCAAATAATGTATCAATAATGAACCTGGACAATTGCTCACTCATAAAATCAATAGTCTTGTAAACCTTCCGTGTCCCACCTGCCATGCTCCTAATTTTATGATCGCTCTTTTGCATTTGGACACAAAGATCCTTGACAATTTCCCGTTTGGTTTTCGCTGGAAACTCTGTTTCGATTGTCTTTTTCCTAATCGCGATACCTTTTTTATTTTCACAATGAATTTTACCAAAGTTGTCAAGCGATTCAGGTAGTGTAAAATTGCACTCTTCAAAAAACCTACTAAAGGTAAAGTCATTCACCATGTGGTCATAATGTGTAAAATGTGCCTTGACAACCGTTCTCGGACCGATGAGGGTAAATGTCATGTGATCGCCGTGGTTCACATCGTATTTGTCGCCCAATATCGCGTTCCTTCTGTAGACCTTGTCTTGAAATTTGATGTCACTCAAAATTATGGGATCACCGTTTTTGATTGAAAATGATTCCAACAAGTATTTTACTTTGGACTCTTTGAATACATAAACCCCATCGTTGCAGTTTGAAAAAATTACATAATATTTTCTCTTGTTTATTTGGTATACATGAAATTGTGTCTTGATGTCCACAGTATTCGTGGACGCATTTATATACATGAATCGGATTTCAGTACTTGGGAGACTGTTCACGAACGCGATCAGATTTCGTTTATGAGATGGCAAGTCCATGTATATTATACTGCGGGATTGTGTACTTATGTGACTTCCTACGCGCAATACCTGTATTTTCCGCGGATTTGCGACAAGAAGATCTTGTTTTTCGAAAGCAAAATGTAATTTTTTGTATCCTGCATTCTCACCAAGTATCTTTTTTTTGTTGAGAGGATTGTGATGTAGCATTTCATGATCACATTGCCACCTATCAAAGGACATTTCACAACATCTTTACTCAAATATGTATCCATATAGGATGTATGCATAATGCTGAAATCCGAAAATATGGGATACAACATGTAAATCTTGGTATGAAATAATATAGCTCCATGCAAAAGTAGTGTATCTGGTGGACTGGGTATATAAAAGTTATTAAAATATTTAGATTCTAATAGTGGTCTTTCTGGCATGTTGCATTTATTTACATACACGATTCCATTAGGTTCGTCGTAAAAATACAGTGGGGAGGTCCATTTGAAGTCGGCCGACTCATACGGCTTCCCGTTACTTTTTGGCTCTTCCAAAAATGCACCGTTTACATATGGCAAATTTGGTACCATGAATTTACTATCTTTCCCGGTAAAAGTATATAAAACTTTGGTAATTGAATCTTTTTGATGATAAAAATTTAATACTTTATTGTTCTGTCCTATGGTCAGACTGGTGGGTAAATATCTTGGGGATCCAATAGTTATGATCTTGATTTTTGCGAGGTGTAGGTGTGTCAGCTGTAAATCTATCATCAATTTCAAATATGCTGCGTGGACTATGAGTGAGCCATGAGACATGCCGATTATTATGACAGTGTTGATATTGTCCCGTACCACATACGATTTTACAATGTTTTTCAACTTGTAGATACGTGTCTTGCTGAAAATTGAACTTGTTTCTTTCTTGTTTTTTAGTGCTTTGGCTTCCTTGTTCAAAACCTTGAAATCTTTCAACAACCCAAGTGATGAATAATTCACGCGGTGATAAAATACATTATCCCTTGTGTCATTTTTACAACCATCTGGAGATGTAGAACCCATACCCTCCATCAGCACTATTGCTGTGTTTTTTATATGACTATAAAAGTGTTCCGGATAGTTGCGGCAAAGGCATGACCTGGTTTTTGTAACCTAAACACGAGAGCATTCTATTATATATATTTATTATACAATGAATACTCAAGAATTCGATTCGCATATTATGAAAATTGATGGAATAGCGGTAGCAAGCATGATGGGAACTCGGGCACTTGATGATACAGAAATCAAATATAACAAAATGGACCAAGCTGATGATACAGAAATCAAATATAACAAAATGGACCAAGCTGATGATACAGAAATCAAATATAACAAAATGGACCAAGCTGTTGAGGAACAATTTCAGGAATTTCTCGATGAAGATTCATTGTGCAATGACATCAATTTGATGATTCTTGAAACTACAATTCAGGATGAAGAAATACGTCGAACAATCAAAGATGTAAAACAATGTGTTCGCATTGCACTTGTTTTGGCCAGGAATCATGACATTTCGAGAAAGGCATACACAAAAGTTGATGAATCGTATGTAAACATAACAATTTCACGATTGCAAGTTATATTTGGAACAGAAACAAATGACTTGATCAACGATGAATGTAGTCGTTTGGGATTACCATACAAGTTCCCTGTCACTCCATCTACATCATCACAAAATGCTAGTATTCTTGGCCACGCAGTAGCAGTCGCTGGTGGTAAGAAGAAATCACAAAACAAGAAACGCTAGAATCTCGTGAAAAGCACCCCACTAGAGTACGCGAGTTTGATCATGTCAGAGTCCGTCGAAAGTAACAGAATGGATATGTGTTGACCACGTGTAAATCGATGAAGTCCGGCACGATATGGCCATTGATCAATGGACAATTGAATCAAATTCAAGTGATTTGCTATAGGATTCGAAAACAATACGTGGTAATGTCCGGTCTCGGTGATTCTAATGCATTTTGCAAGAGCGCACAATTCTACGTTTGTCCCCCTGATGTCCAAAAGTCGTGTGATGTTTTCCATTGATTTCCATGTAGCAATGTACCTATAAATGCCATTTAGCCTCACATGCTACCCTTGAAATCCCAAAACTGAACACTTCGGACTCTCCGAGGGATCCCTCACTCCCACTCCCAAAACAACTCCTTAAACATTAGCGGAGCTGGCCCCTGCCAGGTGCCGTTGTGAGGGCGTGCTCACCTCACAGGGCGCCAATAGTAGTTTCGCAACTTGTGCACGTAATTGTCATGGCGATCGTGTTTGATCTTTTCCCTATTTTCCCTATATGATTTTTGGGCAAAGCGGAGGCAGAGGGTGATGAAGAAAATGGAAAAGACTCCGCATTCCGTATTCTGGAATTGTTTCTGTTTGGGATTGAATTTCTTTTGAAATCTGGAAGCGTGTTCGGGATGCACCTCGGCAACCTGATCTATCACAGTCTTCATGAAATCTTTAATGTACTTTGGTGGCAATATACCTCCCGAATCAAAGTAGCAGATTCCGTATTGCACAGATGACGGATCAAGGTTGCAAAAACACGCGACCCAGTGTGAACCCGGTTCATCGTGTTTATCTAGGTTAACCACTGTGGCGAATCGGTTCTTGCCTTGATCGATCAACCGTTTTACATTAAAGTCACACATGTTGTTTATAGAACATACACCAGTACTAGTGTTTGCAAAATCGACTGGGAACACGCCGAGAAACTCGAAATCCTGGTTTTGTTCCTGGTATTGTTTCATGACATAGAGGATGTCGTACGTGTTGAGCCACTCGCGCTTGTTCGTGTTCCAGCTTTCAGGTTTTGCCGGCCTATAGTTGGTTGCTAGCTTTTTATAAAGAGACGAACTCTTGATAATAGGTTGCTCGATCCAACAAAAGTCCTCGCCTTTACCGCACACGTCTTTGAACCGAAAGTTGAGAGCATCTATGAGCTTTTCTTTACTAGCAAAAGTAAATTGAGGAATAAAAGGTGTCCCGCCGTTTGCATTGAAAAGGGCAGCAACTGACCTGAGTTCGGCAATAGTTAGACAACTGTCTTTCGATCCTATTCGTGATGGAGCACAGTACATTTACATTTCTATGATACAAATAACCGTTTGTTTTCATTTAAACCAAAATATAAACTACATGTCCATGAACATTTGCTCATTTGTCGACAGCTTACCTACCGCACAAATGCAAAAAAATGACATAAACAAACTAAAGGGAACAAAGCAAAGCAAAGCAATATGAAGACGTGCAATATTTGCGTGGAAGAGATTCACGAGGCGCTGTTTATCAAGTGCCCCAAGTGTGACAACGAGTTTTGCCATACGTGTTTCAAAGAGTACGCCAAGACACTGAAGCAAGAGGTCAAGTGCATGTGTTGCAACATGGACTGGGATCAAGCGTTCGTCTACCGGAACATCCCACTGCACATCGTGTATACCGTGTTGCGCGAAAAGCGCGAGGACGTATTGTATGAGCGGGAAAAGGCACAACTCCCTGCGGCTCAACTAGAGATTCAAGGTGTAAAGTATAGGGCCGAGGTGGAGGCCGAGATGCGGCAGCTCATTCTTAGGCTAAATGAACTAAAGCTTATCAGGAATCAAACACCAAAATCCAAAAAAGATAATGAGGAACCTGTCAATACGGTTGTATGTGGTTGTCCCAAGGAGGAGTGCAGGGGCTTCATTACAAAACCGGGCTACTCTTGCGGAATTTGCGAAACAATGATGTGCAGCAAGTGTTATATGGTCAAGGGTCGGGATCAGGTTCATGTGTGCAAGGGCGAGGATCTGGAGACAGCCAAGACGCTCAAGGCAGAGACAAAACCGTGTCCTGGATGCGGCGCGACTTCCCAAAAGGTTGAAGGTTGCTCTCAATGCTGGTGTTGTGTGTGCAAAAAGGCATGGAACTGGAGCACTGGGCAGCTGGATCATGGGGCGGTTCACGCGACGGATTATCTCAACTATTTGAGGAAGAATGGGCAACATGTGCCACGCGCTGAAGGGGATGATGCTGATGCTGATTGTGACAACAGGACTTGGTCTAGGTTTCCGAGATGTGTCACATCAGGTTCGGGTGGCAAGATTGACCAGGCTCTACGGATCTATCGCAAGGTGGGCGAATACCAGTACCCGGGAAATCGCCAGACTCCTGTGTACAACAACGTCGACATTGCCATGCAGTACCTCGAGAACGAGATTGACGAGAAGAAGTGGAGGGCACTGATCCTCAAGAGGGACAAGCAGAACACGTTCAATCTCGAGATCGACAACATGAAGAACGCATACTTTCACGGGCACACGGACATGTTTGCGGCGTACGTCAGGAATAAGGACCCCAAGATTATCAACAACATCCTGGCTTTTCAGAAGATGATGGAGGACGAGTTTGTGAAACTCGCGGTTGTTTTCAAGAGTCGGCGCAAGGTGCCGTTTGCAGTTTGAGATTGAGTCGTTTTCACATTATTTGTACATTTCCTACATGTAATAATATGTTGGTATGTAATTACCAATCATGTTCATGAACACTTTCAAAAAGATCATGTCAGTCATTTCCGAGTACCGCATTCAATTGAAAAACAACATTCCTAATAAATCGCTTGTAGACAAATATGTACAAATGTTCAGTAAGTTGAACACACAATTTGCCACTCAAGTTGCAAAAATCGAGCCGTTTGAACTAAAAATATTCATTGACAACAACGACATTGAACTATATCGAGTTCACGACACATTGCGTGGTTCGTTTGCCAAGTTGGTGTTGCCTTTGTCGCTTGTTCTCGCATGGCGTGCACAACACGATGTGTTTTTTACGAGTATTGGTATGAAACGACCATCTACACGTTTTTCACATGTCGCTACCAAGATTTTCAACGAGTTTGTAAAAGGCATAACGTATTTTGAATCAAATACTCTTGTTGCAAATCCTGTATACCATAGAGACGAGTCGTGCGGTGTTGCTGGAGTTCCTGCAAATGCCAAGTTTGTTGTAGACTTGTTGGACACACAACTTGTTCAAGAGCGCAAAAAGAAAATCACAAAAATGTGTTACCTTGAAAGACTTGTATACAACGACATTTACAAAAATGTCTTTAATTTTCAAGACAGCGGACACTTGTACGAACTACACATGATGGAAAAACTCTTTGAAAAATACAATCCAACTGTAAACAGCTTTTACATCCATA
>Ga0214247_1000803_pt1 | contig 16553 bp, 12 predicted proteins | sample TroBogypolimnion_18_FD_153085 | JGI IMG/M metagenome (GOLD analysis project Ga0214247, IMG submission 153085) | Freshwater microbial communities from Trout Bog Lake, WI - 03JUN2009 hypolimnion | ecosystem: Environmental > Aquatic > Freshwater > Lake > Hypolimnion/Profundal zone ... | reverse complement strand
AAAAATGACACCAAATTGTTGCAGTTTGGTCGTTTAGGTATCTAAAAGATCCCTTTTTTCTTCAAACCAAAAAAAAGGACATGTCAAATGGATCGTCAGCTTACTGCAGATCCCGAGTTATTTTTCTCACTGTTTCAAGAAGTGGAGGGATTTTACGTTTGCATGTGTAAAAAACAGTTTCCGCATGCAGATCCGCATAATGGTGGGTGATGATATCACGTATACCCATGGCTTTTTTCCAATCGACTTCAGGATATTGGGAAAGAAAAAACTTCCAGGCAGAGTTCCCGATCATGCACGCTATCCAACCGTCCCAACGACAGCAGTGCCTGGTCAAACTTGCTCCGCAGCTCCGGTGTCCAGTCGATAGGTGGACGCGGCGGCAATGGCGAGGGTAAAAAGGCCTGCGCCTTCTCGCCCACAGTCGTTATGGTCACGTACTTTCCCTGAAGCTCTCGTTTCATCCCGACTGCCTCGAACCTAAAATAAGATCCATCTTTATTTTATCTTTGTGCAAGATCGTAAAATAAAGAACCAAAGAAGAAAAAAGCAATTGGATTTCTCAAGGTAAGTGTTCGCTTAATTCTTCGACCACATCCACTGGCAGTGTTTTGAGAGTAAAGTTTGTCATGTTCTCTCTGCGTAGAGTTCATTACATATATGCAGTCAGAAGAACGAGCGAGAAGGATGCATTACCCCAACACTTCATTGATTTTTGCTGTAATCTCCTTGATTGAAAACGGCTTCTGGATGAAGTTGATGTCCTTTTCTAAAATTCCATGGCGGGCGATGACGTCAGCTGTGTAGCCCGACATGAAGAGCCACTTGAGGTTTGGGCAGAGAGGCAGTAAATTTTGGACCAATTCCTGGCCGTTCATCATGGGCATGATGACATCGGTGATCAGGAGATCAATCTTCTCCGTATGTTTTTCGGCAAGTTCAAAGGCCATGCCAGGACTGTTAGCAGCAAGCACAGTATACCCTTGATGTTGGAGCATCCTTGTAGCCATTTCCAAAATCGTCAGTTCGTCTTCTACCAATAAGATGGTTTCATGCCCCAACCCGGAAGCTGCCTTCTGGCTATCTTTTGCCGCCTGTTCGCTTCCGGCAAGATGCCGCGGTAAATAGATTTTGAATGTCGTTCCCTCGCCGGGCTCGCTGTCGATATAAATATATCCGTCGTTCTGTTTAACAATGCCATACACTGTCGCTAAACCAAGACCGGTCCCCTTGCCCATTTCTTTTGTAGTGAAGAAGGGCTCGAATATTTTTGACTGAGTTTCTTTGTCGATACCGCTCCCATCATCACTGATGGTTAAGAGAACAAAATCGCCTGGAATGCACCCCAGGAGTTCATTGCAATTTTCCCTGTCGAAGGTAACCTTTCGTGTTTCGATGATGACCTTGCCGTTGCCATTGACCGCATCCCTGGCATTGACACACAAGTTGGCCAAAATCTGGTCGACCTGTGACGGGTCTATCTTAATAGGCCACAGATTTGCTTCGGGTACCCACACAAGATGAATATTTTCCCCAATGAGACGCCGCAACATCTGGAGCATTCCTTCAATGGTCACATTCAGGTTGATGATCTTTGGCGCTACGGCCTGTTTTCGCGCGAAAGCAAGCAACTGCCGGGTCAGATCAGCGGATCGCTCGGCGGCCTTCTGGATTTCCTGTAAGTCGGCAAAGATTGGGCTGGCAGGCTCTATTACCTCCAAGGCCATCTCCGCATGGCCCAGGATAACGGACAACATGTTGTTGAAATCATGGGCGACACCTCCTGCCAGACGTCCAACCGATTCAATCTTCTTCACTTGGATCAATTGCGCCTGCAATTTTGCATGCTCCTCTTCCGCCCTTTTACGTTCTGAAACTTCCCATGCAAAATCAGCAAAAAATGATACTGAGGCAACATCGACCTCAGTATAATTTGTTGATTTGTTACCAATACCGAGAACAGCTTTGAGCTTTCCCCCTCGCATGACCGGCACGACTAAATCCCGGATAATCTCGGCATGCCCACGAGGCAATCCCTTTTTGTGTGGTAACGATGCATACTCGTTGTGGATGACAGGCTTACGCTGAAGTACACAATCCCCCCATACTCCGGCCTGGTCAAGGTGATTGTGAAATTCTTTGCCATCAGTCTTGCAGAAATATTCCTTGGTCCTCGTCGACCAGCCCTGCAGCAACAACGTTTTCTGGTCAGGGCCGACTAAATGATAAAAACCCATCTGGCTGTCGGTCAGTGCCTCGGCTTCAGTCAAGGCCGCCGCCAGCAACTCCTCAAGGGAATGGGTTTCGGCAAACAGGAGAAGCCGGTCACGGGACTTAAGGATATTGTCGGATCGTCTGCGTTCAGTGATGTCTTCGGCAAACCCGATTATCTGCTCGACTTTCCCTGCTTCATCACGGGTAAATGGTTTGTCCAGGCTCCGCATGGTGACCCAGTTTCCGTCAACATGCCTCATCCGGTACTCCAGTTCGCAGACTTGCTCGTTGAGCGCCGAGGCTAACTGATCATGATGTGCGGCCACTTTAGTGAAGTCTTCAGGGTGCAGCAATGTAACGAAGAGCCGATCGCCCCGGCTTTTTATCTCTTCCGGGGAATAGCCAAGAATTTGCAGTATCCTTGAATTAGAATATACATTCCGGCGAGTTTTAATATCATAGATATAAATAAGATTGGGAGTAGTCTCCAGAATGTTCTGGACAAGATTCCGCGACTGTTGCAGTGCCTCCTCAGACCGTTTTCGCTCGGTGATATCATGCATCGTAATATTGCAATTTGACGAGGCGATCTCACACTCGATGCCCTCGATCGCATCGAACCGCAACCAGCATTGCCGGGTGCCAGTATTTGCGATTCTCAGCTCACACTTCCTGTGCCCCCCAGCCTGAGACAGTGTCTTGCGGAATCTATAATATACATCCTGATCTTCAGATACGATGAAAGAGGTCAGAGTCTTATTGAGCAATTGACCTCGGGACACCCCCAGCATTTCCGCCGCAGTGAGGTTAGCCTTGACGATAAAGCCTGCATTGTTCACCGTCAGATACCCTGCCGGCGCATAGTCGTAGAGATCGACATATTCGGCCCGAGAGGATTCCAACTCCTCTTGAGTCCTGCGAAGTTCCTCATTCTGTATTTCGAGTTCAATCTGATGGACTTGCAGTTCATGCAGCAAAGGCTGCAATTCTTCTTGCGACAAGACGTTTAAGCCTTCCGGGGACAGCCCTTGCTTTTTTTGGAACAGGTCTTCGGCATGCCGACGCAGAGTCTGCCCCTCCTGCTCTGAACGAAGAGGAGCTGGTTGGGATACAATACCCGATCCTGGTGAAGGGCGTACGTTTACAGGCATCTTCTCTTTATTTGTCATCGCAAATCTCCTTCACTGACAAGTTCGGCTTCATCCCCTGCCTGACGTAACCATTCTTCAATTAAATTATTATTTATTAAGATCTCATGCTGTTGGAGGCTTGTAATTTCCTTTGTAATTTATAATAGTACATTTTTGAATCAGCCATTCTTAATGCTTCGTTAAGCTGTTCCTCCCGTTCGGCAACTGCAGAACCAATTGATATACTTAAAATGTATTCACTATTGCTTTCATTGATATGTTCCTGGCATTTACGCACACGTTTCATCAATTCCTTGGCGGTAGCAGCATCGGTATTGGGAAGAAGAATGGCAAATTCATCGCCTCCTATTCTTGCCACCATATCTTCGCTCCGGAATGTCTCCTTAAATGCCTGGGCGGCCTGCTTTATAAGACGATCACCTTCAATGTGTCCGAAGCTGTCATTAATCATTTTCAGACCATCAATATCAGCGATAATAATACTTACCGGATACTGCCGTCCTTTGGCTAACCTGATCATTTCCGCTTCGAAATAGCTCCTGTTAAACAGACTGGTCAGGGAGTCATGCGTGCTCATATACTGCAGATTGTTTTCATAGTGTTTTTTTTCATTAATGTCGCTGCAGGTGCCCGTCACACGTAATGCCTTATCGTCTGCATCCCGCTCTACAACCTTCCCCCGGAAAAGTATCCATTTCCATTTTTGAGCTTTTGTCATCATACGAGCTTCTATTTCAAACGCAGAGAGAAACCCGTTCTTTTCTTCATCAAAAAGTTTATCGATTGTTAAACGGTCATCGGGGTGAAACAACTCACGTATCGCGGTTGCTTTGGGCTCAATTTCACCATCAGCGTAACCGAGCATTCTGACAAAGTGCTGGCTTACATTCACCACGCCACTCGACACATCCCAATCGCAGTATCCTTCCTGACTCCCTTCGATGACCAGTTTTAAGCGCTCTTCGCTTTCAATCAATGCACTTTCAGCCTGTTTCCGTCGCTCTTCCCGAGAGAAATTATTAAGGGCAAAGCTTACGTTCGATGCCATTTCCTGCAGAAGGTCAATAATTTCCTGATCAAAAAAATTCATCGTATCGGAGTAGACATTAAGCGCACCAACAATGTCCTGCTCATTTTCAAGAGGAAACGCAGCGGAGGATCGGATACCGTTTTTCATGGCAGTGGTTCGCCATGGTTTTGTCATCGGATCATCAATAAAGTCATTGCAGATAGAAGGGGTTCCACTGCGGAAAGCAATGGCCGTTGGCGCCTGACAGAATTCACTGGCAGGGGCAGAATTGATATCAAGAGATTCAACAGAGTCTAAAGCATTGCCACTACGCGCGACAGGGTTGAAACGACCTGTCGCAGAATCAAGCGCGACAATTGTGGCAAGAGTGAACTTACCCTGTTCCACCGCAATCCGGCAGATTTCGCCTAAAAGCTCTTCGGGACTGTTACTGCGAATGATAGCCTTGTTTGTAAGGCTCAAAGCGGCATTAAGATGGTTAAAACGGACAAGCCTCTCTTCACTCACGGTCAAAGATCCAACAGGGGCGAAGTCATACAGGTCAGCTAATCGAGCCCTTGATGTTTCTAATTCATCTTGAGTCCTGCGAAGTTCCTCGTGCTGGATTTCAAGTTCAATCTGATGCACCCGCAGTTCGTAGAACAAATGCTGCAATTCCTCGTGCGACAAAGAGTCACAGCTCTCTTGTGACTTCCCCTCCTTTTTTTTGAGCAGGTCTTCGGCTTGCCGACGCAGAGTCTGCCCCGCCTGCGCTGAGCTGAGCCGGTGGGTTCCTTTGGGGGATACGTTATCAGTTCCTGAAAAAGCGGTACGGTTTTCGGGGAGAGCATCCTTATTGGTCATCGTCAGTCTCCTTATTCAAATACATGAATTTATGCTTACCCGGAGTCAAGGTCAGGAGGAGAATGGTAAAGGTAGAAAAATTGTAAAAAAAAGATGAACAATAATACCTATTGTATCTGAGTACCTATCAACAAGCAAAATATTTAATTGCGTCATGCAGGGTGCGCGTTAATGAGTGGCAAAGGAAAAAGCAATGGATAACAACCCCGCTTCTGAATCTTCCGGTCTTCCTATTCTTTTTCGTCCTTCCGGTGAGGATTGGTAATTTTTTTCAGACTTCCGAGGGAAGCAGGCTGCCTAACCCTTTTCGCCCGGAAGCTTCGGTACGCTTTGCATACAGCTCTTTTCCTTCCAGGTGTCGAGGCAAAGGATCATAGAGGTTCCTGTAATGGCTCCAACGAACCCGCCGGCGATCACATCTCCCACAAAATGATAATCCATCAGGACTAACCCTGAGGCCACGGCCATGGATATCAGAATGCAGGCCCAACGCCATCTCGGGTAGGCCGTCCAAATGACGGAAGCAACAGCCAAGGTCCGGGCGGTGTGACCCGAGGGAAAGCTGGCGTACGCCGCGCCGATGCGAAAGGGGTGGAAACCGTACGCCCCTTGCCGGATCAACGAAGGGTTGTCGTTGATCCAGGTTTCGGGCCAGTAGCGTCCGAATGCGTATGCCAGGATTATCTTGCACTGCTCCGCCAGAATTAAGCCCAGGCAGGCCGCCAACGCCACCCTCTCCCACCGGCGCAAGGGTCCCCGGACTCGCCGAACCAGGAGTGCGGCAAGCACCACCGGTACACAGGCCTGCAGGATATCGGGAGGGTAGGTTAACCACTTCAGAATAAGATGATCAGCAAACCTCTGGTCGTGAACAGAGTAGGCGACCGGGCGGTCTACAAAGAGAGCGCAGAGGAGAACCAAGACGGCGCAAAGGAGCAAAGCGGCCAGTCCATTTCGGAGGAGTTTTCGAAAGTTTGAGCCACTCTTCACCATGTTCTCCTTGTCAAGAAAGGTAACGGGCCGCTCCATGGTCTGCGGCATCGGGGTTTCCGGCAAGAGTTCCCGCCCTCCGATGGTTCACAGAGAAAGCCGGGAATTGGGTCTATCAACGACCTCCACCTCATTCCGGCAGAGCGCTTCAGTCCTGATACCGTTTGACCGTGTCCCGGGAAGTCCGGAACGGATCCAGCACCCTGGCGGGCAGATGCGCTTTCCGGTGTTCTTCAGGTTCGATAATGGCATCTATACGATATAGATATCGTTTTTGTATTATAATGATCCTTAATTCCAATGTCCATGGCTGCTCCTAAGGCCTTTTCGATATCTTTTAAATATCTTTTATATATCTAGTTGATTTCTATTTGATACAATTTAGGCTGATTGGTTTTCCGCAGGCTTCGCCTGTAAATTCTCCCTTACGAAGATTGATATTGTTTTAATATCTATTATATATATTTATGATATGTAATTGATGGCATTTCTTTCGACAGAACGACAATCGAGACAAAAACAGCCCTCCCTATTCCCATCGCATCATGCAAAACCGCCATTTTGGCATGTTCTTGCAATACCATTCCTTAGCTTTTGGTAATAATTCTTGAATTGCCCGGATCAATTCGATAGCATGTAAAAAGGGCTCAAGGGGGAGGGATAGAGCAACACGAGAGAAACGCAGAACATCAGAAGGTTAAAAAAATAAACGGCATTCTTACGGGTACCTTGAAAAGGTAGAATTTTCGTTCGAGATCAAGGCATGAAGAATTTGATATTGCCTCCGCTCCATGGTCTGCATGTTCCGGAAGACCTCGCGCTGCTTTCAGATCCTGTTCCGCTCTCTGCATTGTGGCACCTCGCGCAGGAAGGAGAAAAGTATGAATCAAAGAAAGATCTTATTTGTCGATGATGAGCCCAACATCCTTGACGGGCTCCGGCGGATGCTCCGCTCCATGCGTAAGGAATTCGAATTGTGCTTTGCCGAAAATGCCCGTGACGCCTTGGAGATGATGGACCAGCATGAATTTGACGTGGTGATTTCCGATATGCGTATGCCGGGGATGGACGGCGCAGACCTGCTCTGTGAAGTGCAGAAAAGGCATCCACATTCCATCCGGATCATGCTCACCGGGCAGGCAGATGACGAATCGACACTCCGGACAATCGGGATTGTTCATCAGTTCCTGGCCAAGCCGTGTGATCCCGAGAAACTGAAAAATATTCTTATCCGGGCAAGCGCCCTGCACAGACTGATGAGCGACGGCACGCTCAAAGACATCATCTCCAGTATCGATACGCTCCCAAGCCTCCCAAGCATCTACGGAGAATTACAGCATAAAATACGAGAACCTGAAGCATCGTTGGATGATATCGGCAAAATCATCAGCAAAGATATTGCGATGACAGCAAAAATCCTGCATCTCGTGAACTCGGCCTTCTTCGGTCTCTACCAGAAAGTTGAAAGTCCGGCCAGGGCTGTAAAACTCCTCGGTCTTGACACCATTAAAGCACTGGTTCTCATCTCACAGATATTTTCAGAAATGAAGATCCCTCAAGATCTTTTTTCATCACAGACTCTTTGGGTGCACAGCACGACCGTCGGAACACTGGCTAAAATCATTGCCCAGAACGAGACGGACGTGAAAGATATAATCGAAAACAGCTTTGTAGCGGGCGTGCTCCACGATATCGGCAAGCTGATTCTGGTCTTCAAAATGGAATCGTATTACAGAGAAGCTGTAAGTCTGGCCCGGCAAAAAAATATATCGCTTCAAGACGCGGAAAAAAAGATATTTAAGGCAACGCATTGCGACATGGGAGCCTACCTGATCGGGCTATGGGGATTTCAAAGCGACATCGTCGAAGCTATTGGATTCCACAACAAGTTAGGCGAGTATCCCGCCGATACCTTCTCTCCAGCCCTTGCGGTTCATATAGCCAATGTGGCGCATTACAGATTCCATCAGGAGAACGTTATCGGGGCAGTGCCTGAATTCAACGAGGCATATCTTCAAAAAATAGGCATGAGCGACAAACTGAAAGAATGGCAGGATCTCTGCTTTTCATACATGGAGCAACATGCCGCGGATTAAGCCCTGGCGTGCCTGAGAGTGACGGAAATATGCAACTCCGACGTTTGCGTGACGGCTGAGAAAGCCGTTGCCGGTCCACTGCGCAATCACAGCGCTTGACAATTCAATTGGAGCGTCAACGATGTCAACAAACCAGCCGGGAGCTGGGGATTCTTGACACTCTCCGGTCACACCGGCAGCAATCACCCTGTATCGACAAGCAAAAATGGCGCCAGAACAGAAATCTGCTGATCCCCTCTCGTATCAGCTCGTTTAGAGGAGATTTTTCATTCCGTCTCATTTCAAGACATACTTTCTCAATTGTATACACTCTGAAGCAGGAGAGGGGAAGGAACCGCGGCATGCGCCTGAAGGATGCAAAAGGTCAGGATTTACCGGCTGGAATCCCCATCTCCCGGAGCAGGGAGATGATTGCCGATACCGGGACAGGCTTGTTAAAATACCCGCTGGCGCCTAACGCAATAGCGGTATCCTTCATCTCGTTGCTGCTATAGCCAGTGAGAAGAATGACTGGAGTCCCCGGTTTATGGATCTTCACGTATTTCAGAATTTCCAGGCCTTCGTTGCCTTCCGAATGCGAGAGCCTTAAATCTGTAATGATCGCGCTATAGCTATTGTCTCGGATCAGGGCGATAGCCTCGTCCAGAGTCATGCAGTCATCGACTTTGACGACGGCACCGCGCAGGAGCTTCCTGTATGAAAACACGATGGCATCCTCGTCTTCGACGAAGAGAATACGTTGAGCTGTCATCATAAAAGTATGTTGCCTCATTCCGGTTGAATGTACGTATGAAATAGATACATTCAAAAAGAATGCCAAAAATCAAACTGGGTAAGTTATGAACATTACGGAATAATATAAAACCTGCCCCGCAGCTCTGTCGTATCATGAGACATATCGTCTCATGATACGACATTCTGTCTCAGCGGGCCTCACCCATTTCTTTCAACCTGCGGTAGAGGGTAGCTCTGGAGATCCCGAGGCACTTGGCGGTCTTCGTGATATCCCCATTATTACTCGCAAGTTTCGAACGGATATGGATATATTCGATTTCTTCCAGCGTCTTCCCCGTATCTGCAGGCGGCTGCAAGGAGGGGGATTTCAGCCAGGAAAAATGCTCGCGTGTCAGCATATTTCCGCGAGAGAGGATTTTTGCGCGTTCGAGCACATTTTTCAACTCCCTTATATTGCCCGGCCACGCATACGTTTGTAATGACCGCATAACATCTTCGGCGATCTCGACAGTGGCATGCTGCCCTTTTCCCAGAAGATGGCCGACCAGATCAGGCAATTCGCCTATTCTTTCCCTGAGGGGCGGGATATGGATGGTGAAGAGATTGATGCGGAAAAACAAATCGTTACGGAAACTGCCGTTCCGGATCTCCTCCTCAATATTCTTATTGGTTGCGCATATCAATCGGAAATCGCTCCGTTGCAGCTTCGTATCGCCCAGTCTCCGATAGGTTTTTTCTTCGAGCACCTTGAGAAACTGCGATTGAATGGAGAAATCCATCTCTCCGATTTCATCCAGAAAGAGCGTCCCACGGTCAGCTGCGTCGAGAAGACCGTCTCTATCCTGTTCTGCAGACGTGAACGCCCCTCGTACATTGCCAAAAAGCTCCCTGGCAAGAAGGTCCCCCTTCAAGCCGGAACAATTCACATCGACAAAGGCGAAAGATGCGCGCTCACTGCGGTTGTGAATCCACTGGGCAAGCACCCCCTTGCCGGTACCGGTCTCACCGGTAATCAGGACAGGCGAATCGTTCTCTGCGGCAATGCGGGCAAGTGTGACAATCTCTTGCATGATGACAGACTCACCGAACCAGATATCCTCCCTCTTCTTCAAACGCTGCCGGGAGGAATGCAGCTTCCTGATAAGCCCGACCTCAAGGCTTTTTTTCAAAAAAATTTCCAGCCCCTGCATGTCAACGGGCTTGGTAAGAAAATTATCCGCCCCCCTGCGCATCGCATCAACGGCCAGCGGTATGTCTCCTGTCCCGGTTATGATGATGATAGAAATTTCAGGAGAGTCCTGACGGATCCTTTCAATCAAGTCCAGACCGCTTCCGTCGGGAAGTTTGATATCGAGTATGACCGCGTCGAATGTATGCGATGATAACTGCTTGTCGGCACTCGATATGTCCTCTGCTTCCTGTACGTCAAAACCCGATGAGGCAAGGAACCGCGTAAATCCGAAGCGCGTGGCTGCCTCGTCGTCAATCAGCAGTATTTTCGGTTTCGTTTTCAAGACCTTGACTCCTTGCAGCATTCAGAATCAATTCTGCGGTACAGCCGGGCGGAGGTTCGTTGTTGCGGATTCGTATCTCCCCCCCCATGCTTTCAATAAAATGTTTTACCAGGGTCAGGCCAAGTCCTGTTCCCCCCTTGGTCAGGGTAAAGAAGGGCTCGAAAATCCGCTCTATCTTCTGCGGCGGTATCCCTGCCCCGCTGTCCTGGATCTTCACACAGACCCTGGATCCGCCCATTTGAGACATATTCAGCAGTATACCATTTCCAGCCGGACTGCAACGTGCAGCATTATCCATAAGGTTAAGAAGCGCCTGCTGCAGATGCATAGCATCCGCTGATACCTGGGCATCGCCTTCATCAAGTTCGTTGACACAGGTGACGGAATGCTCTTTCGCTGCCTCTGTCACCTCCCAGAGCCTGAGAGTATCAGCGCACAGCCGATTCAGAGATACGGAATGAATAGTGGCAGGTTTTATAGGTTTTCCAAGGTCCAGGAGATCCGTCATCAATTTGGAAAGCCTGTTCACCTGGGTGCGGATATGCTCGATATAGGGCTGGTATTCCGGGTTATCAGCTATGTCTTTAACCGTAAAGAGCGCCTCTGTTATAGAGAGAATTGCGTTCAACGGATTGCGGACTTCATGCGCCACTCCTCCGGCGAGCTGACCGATAATCTCAAGCTTCCTGGCCATGAAAAGCTCCTTCTCCAGCTTCTTATGCCCTGTGATATCTCTTGAGATACAGACAAACCGGTAAATTTTCCCCTCCGAATCGCTGAGGGGGATAAATGATGTTGAATACGAGCGGCGGCCTGTTGAAACTTCAAGTTCCATTTCCTCATCAAGGATTGCCCCTTCTTCCATACAGCGGCGGCAGAGGGAGATGGTCATCCTGCCTACTGCCGCCGATTCGATTTCATCTGCAAATTTCCCAATAATCTTCTCCGGAGGAATCCCTGTTGATTGCGCCATGGCCGGATTCTGTTCGAGGAATTTGAAACGTGAATTTTCCGTAACCTCAAGCATATACAAACCTTCAGAGACATTATTGAAAATTTCCCGGTACCGGCGCTCGCTCTCCCGCAGGGTCTCTTCCATCTGCTTTTGGTTGGTAATATCCCGGAAGGTTATGACAGCCCCCAGCCTGTTGCCGTTTTCAATAATGGGGCTGCTGGAATAGGCGAAGAGAAAGCTCGTGCCATCTTTCCTCCAGAGGACGCCGTCTCCTTCTCTGCTTGCAGTCCCTAAACCGAGAGTCTGGTATATGGGGTACAGGTTCAAGGGGTAGCTGGTCCCGTCGGGAAAAGAATAATGACGCAGGTCTCCCCCGAATAGGTCATGCAGCTCATACCCCGTCATGGCTGCTGCAGATGGATTTATAAAGATAACCAGCCCTTGCGCATCCAAGCCGACGATACCTTCCCCTGCTGTGTTGAGAATCAGCTGATTTTGCTCGCTGAGTTGTCTGATCGATTCCTCCGATTCCAGGCGTTCGGATTCACGGGCGCTCAGTGCCGATGCCATCAAATCAAAAGACCGGGCCAGCAAACCGATTTCGCCGCCGCTGGCATGAGAAATTCCAGACTGCAGATTAAAATCGCCCGTTCCCATCTGCCTGGAAATCCCGACCAACTGCTTGATCGGGTTGACAATTGTCAGATTTCCCAGAAAATATGCAGCCGCCAGAGCAAGACAGCTCGCTATGCCGAAAAGGAGCAAATCATGGTCAAGTCTGGTATTCGCTGGAGAAAGTGCGCTTTTTTCAGGAATCCCGACCCTGATGAACAGATACGGTTTATCCCCTGCGTTTAACCGGAGCTGCAAAAATCCATAGATGCGGCGTATGCCGTCTGGTCCTTCTTCTGTAAATGTTCCGGATTGTTGCGGACCTGAGATGATACTCCATATCTTCTTTGGCAGGCTTTGACCGATTCCCTCGCCCTCCGCCCCATTCGATTGAAAAATACTGCAGAGGCGGATTCCATTTCGGTCCTCGATTTCCACAATAGCCCCTTCAGGAAATTCCATCTTGAGCAAAAGGCGTTTGTAGGTATCCAAACGGACTGAAGCAGCGACAATACCTTGAAGGTGGTTCTCTTCGTTTATAATTGGAAAGGCAAAATCAAGCGAAGGGGCGTTGTTTGTCCTGGAAACCACATATTCGCCCGCCACGAATTCCCTTTTAGCCATTGCTCTTTGAAAATATTCCCTGTCAGCCACACTAAACGCAGGAGTCCCCACTCCGGTTCCAAAAAGGGTTCCATCCTGCCGTGCTGCAAAAATGTTGTCATGGTAAAGAGAATTTCGCAGAAGTGCCTGAAAAAGTGTATTACAGGCCTTCATGTCTCCGTTTTGCACGTCACGATATTGGGCTATGTTTTTGAGCATCTGCTTGGTGCTGGCGGTTATGGTTTCCTGCAGCCCGGCTATGTTGCCGACCGTCTGCAGAATATTTTTCTTCGCATTTTCCACATCCTTTTTTTTATCCGCAAATCCTGTGTGGAGAATAATACCCAAAGCAGGGAGTACCGACAGCAAGACCAGGAGGATCAATCTGACTTGAATGGACCATGAACCCCAGAAGGGAAAATGCGGTCTGGAGATTTTTTCGGATGTGTCCCAATTCATATCTGTTTTCAATGAAAGGAGGATGTCCAGAGGTGAGGTTGCGCGGGAATGACAGCCTGGTTGAAAAATGCTCGTTTCTGGCCCTGTTGTATGTATTTAACGATTGCCTGCGTGTTAATCAGACGGGGCGTTCGTATTCAGTCCGATTTCATTTCCATACCAATCTGATATATTTTTGATATTAATTCTAGACACAAATAATATTGTTTTGAGGCCAAATTAATATCATAATGATATGGAAATCATATCATATTCGCTGTTTTTTCTTCCTCTACCAGACGCGCATAAAGGGCTTCTATAATCCATGTTTGCCGAGAAATTCTCACAGGATGCCTACGTTTAACACTGGCATCAATCTGAGCAAGCATATCGGCTGGAATGCGAAGAAGGACCGATGTGAGCTGTGATGAACGCACAGGAGTATCAGCGGCAACGCTTCCGCCCTTATTTATAAGCTTTTGAACTATGGCCTCATCAGGATTTTTAACAGTCTTCGGTTTTGTTGTAATCGTCATTTCAGGCACCTGGTTGTTGATATACATCTGATATATTTTTTGAATCAAAAACATATCTATACAAGAGCATAATCTCGTTCACGGCCTTTGAATCAGTATGCCGTAATTCAGTAACGGACATCCCTTGCGCGGCAGCATTGCTGAAGGCCTTACGAGCGCCCAGTTGAAGTCCGATAAAATGAAGGGAGGAACAGTCTCGCAGGACATCGCCCGCATCACTGTTATCCTGGCCCCGGGGATCGGCTCTATTGAGAAAGGTGCAGGCCAGGAGGTTTGGATTAACGGTCCGCATTTCATCAACCAGGGTGCCGACCTTCTCCAGGGTCCAGACGTCAAAGGACCGGGGAACAAAGGGGACCAGCAGCATATCGGCAATGGTCATCGCCGCTCGCTGGCTGGTAGTATCCCTTCCACCGGTGTCTATGATAATATCTTGGTACTTAGGCCTGAGCTTTAATATTTCTGTGCGAACAGCAGCACCGGTCAGTTTAATGCCGGTATAGCGTATGGACATCCCTTCCTGTTCGTTCCGCAAGTTCGTGAAGTCAGTTGCCGTTTCCTGGTCATCTGCATCAACCAGCAGAACATCGTGCCCTTCCCCTGCCCGAATTACCGCAAGATTGGTCGCAACCGTCGTCTTGCCGGAGCCACCTTTAATACCGCCTGCAATGATAATCACACATGCACCTCCTCAAAGAAAAACGATATACAAAAAGAATCAAAGTGATATTTAAACGATATACAGAAAATATTGATTCAGTATTAGATGTATATAAATCAAGAGTAACAGAGAGGTCAAGTCTTTGTTTTCACGCATATCAGAAAATTACATCAATTTTTCACCTATCATCCTCAAAAAAAATGGCAAGGCAAGCGCAACAGCACCCTTCTGCAAAAATTAAAGGCCCTGTCTGCCGGTAGAATCCGAGTTGCGTCAGGGGCATTAGAAAATGACTTTGCAGAACTCAGGAGGAGACTGATCCCCGGAAATAAGGAGCAGTTAACAAACCAAAAAGTCTATCCTTGGAACTCAGTGGTGCCGAAAGCCCTGATAAAACATCAAGGCATTAAGAACCAGTCCGTGATTGATTTCACCGTTTGCAATCAACTGCATGACATCCTTTTCCGGCAGGGAATACCAGGAGATATCTTCCATGTCGTCAAAGCAGGGTTCCTGAACCTTAACAGCCTCTTCGACAAAAATCGTGTGACAGTAATTACGCTGAAGAGCAGGATTGGGACAGACGCGGCCGATATGCCGGGCATTCTTTCCAGCATAGCCGGTCTCTTCCAGAAGTTCCCGGCAGCCGGCGGCAACCGGGTCTTCATGGTCATTGACCATCCCGCCGGGTATCTCGATTTCAATCCTGTTTGAGCCGTACCGAAACTGCCGGATGAGGATAATTTCACGCTCAGGAGTCAGGGCAACGATATTGACCCATTCGGGAAAGTCGAAGAAATAAAAGTCCTTCTGTTTCCCGCTCCGGACGCAACGCACAGGCCCTGCCTGGATTGTAACGACAGGGGTATCAAGAACCACCTTCCGGGAAAAGACCTCCCACCCCGGCATCGTCTCCTTTTGTCTCTCTTTCATCCCCTCTTCTCCATGAACGTTTGTCTATCAAGCCAGCATCGCTGGACCAGACTCACCAGCCTGGTGCGAACCATGAAAGCTTGTCATTTCAGCATGGCACAGCCAAGTTATGAAAAGACTTTCATATAAAACGCCAGGCGCGTCGAGCGCCCGCCAACAACGACCATACATACTCAAAAGAGCAGCTTGAAAATACCCGGCCCGGAAGATAATGCTACAAGAATTTCCAGCATATTTCACCGCGCCGCAATCGTACGCGGACAGCTTCAAAATCCATTGAAAGACTCCTTCGGGGATGATAGTGTCGATCACAGAATGCAATCCACGCAGGCACGGGTGTTGGTAGGATCTTCACCCGGAATATCCCCATTCAAAGAGAGCAAAGCGTCACCTATGAGCCACCTGAAATCAAAGGGGTTGGTGTATTCAACCGACAAGGGGCGCACCTGTCCGGGTTGCGGGCATCCCCTCACAACCTGCCGCTGCAGCAAGGGAACGGCCCGGCAGACCGGAGACGGGCTTGTGCGGATAAGCCGCCAGACCAAGGGGCGCAAGGGCAGCGGCGTCTGCGTTATAAGCGGGCTGCCTTTGGCTGACACGGAGCTCAAAGTACTTGCCCAGCAACTCAAAAAGCAATGCGGGTCAGGCGGCACAGTCAAAGACGGACTCATCGAAATCCAGGGAGACCACAGAGAAATGCTGCACGCAATCCTGTCAAAGCTCGGATATACGCCCAAACTGGCGGGAGGATAAGCTGCTGCAGAGAATAAACTATGGAATGACAGCTCTGTTTTTTTATTGGTTACTCGTGGTTAGGTTCGACTATCCAGGTCGCAGCGATATCTATAATTTGTGGTTTGCATTTCACAAATGCCAAGATCAGTGCGGGTCAAATTGAACTCCTGAGCTGTTCACAATCATATCATACGCATCTTGATTGCTTTTCGGTGAACTTCATCACCTTGGAGAGCCAGAGAGGACATCCCCTGGATTGCATGCAGAGGTGTACGTATCTCATGGCTCATTTGCAGTGTTGTTCCCTTGAGCTCTCTACCGAGAGATACTGTATTAAACGATCAATCTCATAATACTTTTTACAGCCAGGTTTTCTTTGAGAAGGGTTTCGGGATGAATAGCCTGTAAGAAATGATTATCCTGCGCATCGCTGCCGGCTCAGAGGCCTTCCCGCAGGAAGCGCTTGTCTGTTTTTTTGAGCTCGGGTAAAATTCCCTTGCTAAAAAC
>Ga0214247_1000802_pt1 | contig 16560 bp, 12 predicted proteins | sample TroBogypolimnion_18_FD_153085 | JGI IMG/M metagenome (GOLD analysis project Ga0214247, IMG submission 153085) | Freshwater microbial communities from Trout Bog Lake, WI - 03JUN2009 hypolimnion | ecosystem: Environmental > Aquatic > Freshwater > Lake > Hypolimnion/Profundal zone ... | reverse complement strand
CACAAATTGCGGCACTGACGACGGCGGATGTGGCCGCCTTGGGCACGGCTCAAGTGGTTGCGATCACGACGGCTGATATTGCAGCGCTCAAGACCAGCCAAGTGGTGGCGCTCACCACCGACCAGGTGGTCGCACTCACGACGGCCCAGGCGCAGGCCTTGACGACGGCACAGCTTGCAGCGCTGACCACAGATCAGTCGGTGGCGATCACGACTGCCGACATTGCGGCACTGAAGACGGCGCAGATTGCTGCGATCACAACAGCGGATGTAGCAGCCCTTGGCACGGCACAGGTTGTGGCGATCACCACGGCTCAGACCCAAGCACTGACCACGGCCCAGCTCGCTTCGCTTACGACAGACCAATCTGCCGCAATCACGACGGCCGACATTGCTGCGCTGAAGACGGCGCAGATCGCATCGCTCACGACTGCGGATGTGGCAGCCTTGGGTACAGCTCAACTGGTGTCCATTACGACGGCCGACATTGCAGCGCTGAAGACCAGCCAGGTGGTGGCGCTCACCACCGACCAAGTGGTGGCCCTCACGACCTCACAGGTCCAGGCGCTGACGACGGCGCAGCTCGTGGCACTGACAACCGATCAGTCGGTTGCGATCACGACTGCCGACATTGCGGCGCTAACCACCAGCCAGATCGTGGCCATCACGACAGCGGACTTGGCGGCAATCACAACCAGCCAGGTTGGGGCGTTCACGTCCACCCAATCTGCTGCGCTGACAACGACGCAATATATGGCCTTGAGCAGCGACCAGATCGGTGCGTTCTCGGTTGACAACGGTGCCACCCAGGCCCTGCACATGACCAGCCCGATCATTCTGGACTTGAATGGCGGTGGGCCCTTGTCGCAGAGCATTGCCAACGGCGTAAAGTTTGACATGTTCAATACCGGTCAGGCTGTCAACACCGGCTGGGTCAGCAGCACCGATGGTCTACTGGTCTTGGATCGCAATAACGACGGTGTGATCAACAACGCATCCGAATTGTTTGGAACCTCCACCCCATTGCCCAACGGCACCCAGGCGCTTAACGGTTACGCGGCATTGCAGGCGCTGGACACCAATGGCGACGGCATGATCAGCAGCAGCGATGCCGCCTTTGCTGACTTGAAGGTGTGGGTCGATTCCAACTCGGATGGCGTTACCCAGGCTGGAGAGTTGCATACCCTAAGTTCCCTGGGCATCGCCAGCATCAGCACTCAGGCGGTTGCTACTGTAAGCAAGGATAACGGCAACCTGGTTGGGCTGACGTCCACCTATCAGACCACGAATGGTGCAACCCATGACACAGCCGACGTGTGGTTTGTGACGACTGGCAGCCCAGCCGCCGCCGCGGCAACGGCCAGCAACACGGTCGATCAGGCGATTGCAGCCTTGGTAACTCCGGTTGCAGCACCGGTAGCTGTGCCGGTGGCGGTAAGCCAAGTGGCAGGCAGTGGCACAGTGGCGGCGGTAGCACCGGCGATCGTTCCGCCGACTACTGCTGATGTTGTGACCCCGTCGGCGGTAACTGCACCGGGCAACTTGCGCACGCAGGTGAGTAGCATGGCGCAGGCTATTACGGCCTACGCAGGTGGCGATGCGACGGCGAGCTCAACAACCAGTCCGTCGCTGACGGCGGTGGCTGCATCTACGCCAGCAGCAGTGGCGGTGAGCAGCATGGTGAGCGCGATGCAGCAATTTGATGCGAACGGAAATCCGGTCGCACCAACACTGACAGCGGCTCCAACGGTACCCGTGTTGAACCTGACCGGTACGCAGGCACCGGCGGCAATCCTTGCCTCCTCACCGCTGCTGAAACCGCCGGGCGCGTAAAGGCTCCGGGCGGGGCAAACGGGTGGCATGGCTTGCGCTGTGCCACCCGTTTGCATTGGAATAGCCGGTAAATCAAAGCCCATTTTCGGACTTTGATTTCTTTGGCCCATGTTGAAATGACCACGTCCTTCGGGAACAAGCAACATGGATCAACGATTTCCACACACCACCGTTCAGTGCCTGGCAGCGATTGCACAACACCATCGCCTGCCGATCAATCCTGAGCGATTGATAGAGGATTACGCCCTTGGCGCGGAAGAGCCGCCTGCGGCCACCTTGTTGCGCATGGCGGCCGACATCGGCCTCAAGGCCAAACAGGACAAGCTGAGTTGGCGCAACCTGTTGGCACAGCAGGGCGTGTTCCCCCTGATCGCCCGAATGAAGGACGGTACTGCTGTCATTGTGGTGGGCGCCTCCGACAAGGACGGAGGCACGGTGGTGCTGCTCAATCCGCTGGCGGACAATGCCACCGAGCCGCTAGAGATGGGACAGGAATCGTTTTGCAATTATTGGCAGGGCGACGTGTACCTGATGAAGCGCGTGTATGCACTGCCGCAGGACAATCAGCCGTTTGGATTTCGCTGGTTTCTACCGGAAATCATGAAGCAGAAGGCAGCGCTGCGCGACATCGCTCTGGCTGCCATTGCCATGCACTTTTTGGCCCTGGCGCCACCGATGTTCTTTCAACTGGTCATCGACAAGGTGATGGTGCACCAGAGCATTGCCACTTTGTGGGTGCTGGGCGTGGGCGTGATCATCGCGCAGGTATTCGATTCGCTATTCAGCGCGAGTCGCCAGATGCTGACCATGTCGGCAACCAACAAAATCGACATGCGGCTGACGCGTCGCACCTTTGCCCACCTGTTGTCCTTGCCGATCGATTATTTTGAAACCACCACGGCCGGCGTCATCACGCGCCACATGCAGCAGGTGGAAAAGATCCGAAGCTTTCTGACCGGGCGCATGTTTTTCAGCGTGCTGGATGCGACCTCGCTGTTCATCTTCATGCCCATCCTGTTCTCCTATTCGGCCAAGCTGGCCATGATCACGCTGGCCTTTACGTTGATGATCTCGGTGATGGTAGCCTTGCTGATGCCTGCCTTCCAGCGCCGACTCAAGGACTTGTATTCTGCAGAGGGCGAGCGCCAATCCATGATGGTGGAAACCATACACGGCATGCGCACGGTCAAGGCGCTGGCGATTGAGCCCACGCAAAGGCGGCTCTGGGATCAGCGCTCGGCGCTGTCGGTGAATATGCACTTCCGGGTCGGCAAGCTGGCGATTGCCGGCAATGCGGTGACTGAATTTTTAAGCAAGATGCTGCCGATCGTCATCATCATCATTGGTTCGCAAGAGGTGTTCGACAAGACCATGACCATGGGCGCGCTGATCGGATTCCAGATGATCGCCGGTCGGGTGACCGGGCCCCTGATGTCGATTGTCGGACTGATCAATGAATACCAGGAAACGGTCTTATCCGTGAAGATGATGGGCGAGGTGATGAACCGCGCGCCTGAAGGGCGTGCCACGGCAGGTGGCCTGCGGCCAGACCTGGTGGGCGAGATCTCGTTTGAAGATGTGACCTTCCGTTACCCGGGCTCCACCATTTGCGCCTTGGACCGCACCAGTTTCACTATTTCTGCAGGAAAGATTATTGGTGTGGTGGGGCGCAGTGGATCGGGCAAGACCACGTTGACTAAGCTGATCCAGGGGCTGTACCCGGTGCAAGAGGGCATTGTCCGCTTTGATCGCACCGATGCCCGAGAAATTGAGCTTGCCCATTTGCGGCGCCAGATCGGCGTTGTGTTGCAGGAAAACTTTTTGTTTCGCGGATCGGTACGTGACAACATCTCCATGGCCAGGCCCGAGGCCACATTTGAAGAAATCGTGGAGGCGGCCGACGCCGCTGGTGCCTCGGAATTTATCGAGCGCATGCCGCAGGGCTACAACACCCTGCTGGAAGAAAATGCCACCAACTTGTCGGGTGGGCAGAAGCAGCGCCTGTCGATTGCGCGTGCCCTATTGACCCGGCCTCGCATCCTGGTTCTGGACGAAGCGGCCAGCGCGTTGGACCCAGAGAGTGAGGCCATCTTCATCCGCAATCTGACCCGTATTGCCGTGGGGCGCACCGTGATCATGATTTCGCACAGACTTTCTACTTTGGTCAACGCCCATTCCATTCTGGTGATGCAGCAGGGCAAACTGGTGGATGCAGGCACCCACCAGGAACTGCTGACCCGCAGTGACACCTACCAGCAGCTCTGGAACCAGCAGACGAGTCACGTATGAAGTGGTTCACATTCAAGTTCAAGGCTAAGTCCAAGGACCAGTCGGAACCCAAACCAAGCAAGCCCGCTCAACAGCCCAAGCAGGCAAAGCAGACGAAACAGTCCAAGGGCCAGGCGGTGATTGAGTACCTGCCGGATGCGGACGAGATCGAGCGCAGCCCGGTGCCACGCGCTGCCCAACTGACGCTGCATATTCTGGTTGTGGCCGTGGTGGTGTTTCTGGTCTGGGCCACCGTGTCCGAGCTTGACGAGGTGGTGACAGCCCAGGGCCGGCTGGCCAGCCCGCTGCCCAATGTGGTGGTGCAGCCGCTGGAAACATCGATTGTTCAAAGTGTGGACGTGCGTATAGGCCAGGTGGTGAAAAAAGGTGACGCGCTTGCCACCATGGACTCCACCTTCGCGCAGGCCGATGAGTCGCAACTGCAGGTTCGCTTAAGCAGCCTGGAGACGCAGATACGGGGTTTGGAACTGGAGCTGTCCGGCGATACGCAAAAGAGCAGCCCACCGCAAAACCCCGATCAGCAACTTCAGGCTAACCTGCTGAGCGAGCGCATGGGCAATTACCGGGCGCAAAAGGACCGCATTGCCGAGAATATGGCCAGACTGCGCGCCACCATTCAGACCAATCACAATGACCAGCAGATGGTGTTGTCGCGGCTGAAGTCGGTGCGTGAAATCGAGAGCATGCAGGAAAAAATGGTGGCTCAGAAATACGGCGCGCCGCTGCAATTGCTGGAAGCCCAGCAGCACACCAAGGAGGTGGAGCGCGACCTGCAGCAAGCCACCAGCCGAGAACAGGAGCTCAGACGCGAATACGCAGCATTGGAGGCTGAGCGTCAGGGGTTCGAGAAGAACTGGCGCCAAAAGGCCATGGAGGAGATGCTTTCGGCCACTCGCGAACGCGATGCACTGCAGCAGCAAATCCAGAAGGCCGATAAGCGCAGCAAACTGGTTACCCTGCGCGCACCGGTGGATGCGGTGGTGCTGGACATTGCAAAGCTCTCGCCCGGCTCGATCGTGCAGGGTGCGGAAACCTTTTTCACTTTGGTGCCGCTGAACACCATCCTCGAAGCCGAGGTGCAAATCAATTCCATGGACGTGGGCTACATCAAGACCGGCAGCAAGGCGCACCTGAAGCTGGACGCCTTCCCGTTTCAGCGCCACGGCATGCTGGAGGGCAGCGTGCGCACCGTCAGTGAAGATGCATTCAAGCGCGACAACAGTGGCAAAAGTGGGCTGGACGCCTACTATGTGGCGCGCATCAGGCTGGATAGCACGGCTTTAACGAATATGATCGACTCCGCGCGGCTATTACCAGGAATGACACTGAATGCGGAAATTGTGGTGGGGCACCGGACCATCATGTCGTACCTGGCCTGGCCATTGACCAAGGGATTGGATGAAGCGGTGAGGGAGCCCAAATAAATGGCAGCAGCCACTGAGAAGCGATTATTGGTTCAAGGCTGGACGGGCATCAACCATTCCTACGCCATGGTGAATCAGTACCAGTTGCTAGAGCTGGCCAAACTGCCTTCCCTCCAGGTCATGCACCAGGAAATGCCGCTGTTTGACAGCCGCTGGACGCGCGAGAAAAATGCCGCTGGTTTCAGTGATGTAGAACAAGCGGTGTTGGCGAACCTACCGGCGTACGCTGGCCAGCCGGTGTCTGCTGTGTACCGAATTCACAGCCCAAATACCTTGGCCCTGAGCGATGTCCGCACCATAACGTTTTTGGTGACCGAACTCGGTCTGGATGCGGCCAGTTTTTCTGCCGGTGCAGATGCCCGGGCTTATTGCGCAGATGGTCATCTGATTGTCACGCCTTCTCACTGGAGCCGAGAGCGCATCGTTGAGTTTGGCTTCGCATCAGAATCCGTTCTGGTCATACCCCACGGCGTAGATGGCCAAAAGTTCTTCCCTTTTGAAGAGCATGATCTAAAGGCAGCCCGCACTGCACTGGGCTATAGCGATGATGATGTGGTCTTTCTCAATGTGGGCGCTCCCATCTGGAACAAGGGCCTGGACCTAGTGATCGAGGCCTTCTTCAAATTGCGTCAGACACACAAAACTGCGCGGCTGTTGATCAAGGACCAGAATTCGCTGTATGGATTTTCGGCTGTGGACATGATCAGAAATCTGGCGGCCAGCGGAAAAATACAGATAGATAACGACAGTGTGGAGTCCATCAAAATACTCCCGCAAACGCTGAGTATCGATCAATTGCGTTCACTCTACAACGTCGCAGATTTCTATGTATCGCCTTACCGTGCCGAAGGCTTTAACCTGCCCGTGATAGAAGCCATGGCCTGCGGCACTCCCGCGATTGTCACGGATGGCGGTAGCACCGATGACTTCTGTGGTGCGAATACATCGATCCGGATTTCCTCCAGTTTTGCTTCCAATATAGTTGTATCCGGAAGCAAGGTGGGTGCCTGCCTTATGCCTGATATGGATGCACTAATTGAGATATTAGCGCGGTGTGCCCGTGGCGAAGTCCATCTGCAAAAGCGCATGGTTTTTGGACGAGCTGACCTGATGGAAACATTCACCTGGCGCCGCGCCGCCCATCTCATTACTGCCCTGATGTGATACCACCATGAGTAGCAGCCATCATTCCCAATTACTGATCTACTGTGATGGTGGCTTTGGCAACCGCCTGAACGCCCTGTTTAGCGGGCTGGCCCTGGCGCAGGCCCTGCAACTGCCGCACACCGTATTCTGGCCGCGCAACAACTGGTGCCAGGCCGGCTACACCGACATCTTTGAAGCCGGCCCGACGGTGGACGAGCGCACCCTGGGCAACTTGGCCGGCACGCTGGACGGCTGTGTGCCCCTGCTGCACGACACCATGGGGGCCGATGTGCTCAAGCTGCCGTTTGCCTCGGCCTATGCCTATGCCTCGCTGGACGACTTTGCCCAGCGTGTGCTGCCCGGCGGGCGCGACATCTTTTTCTACCCCGCCGTGATGCCTGCCTGGATACCGGCCGAGCTGATCACGGCCCAGATGCGGGCCTGCGTGTACCAGCCGCCCATCCGCAGTGCGGTGATCGCATTCATCGAACAGCACATCGGCGGGCCGTTCTACGGGCTGCACCTGCGCCGCACAGATCTCGGAGTAGGCTATTCGGACGAAGAGGTGCGCGACATTGTGCAATCTCATCCCAAGGACAAATTTTTCGTTTGCTCAGATGATCCGATTGCGGAAGCCTTGGCTACCGTGTATCCGAATGTAGTGCGTCGCGAAAAGCAGGCCTATGTGGAAAAGCGTAACGGCGGCGGCAACTGGACGGCCGCCACCGCAGACGATGACGGGCGCGTGTACCGCAGCAATATCGACCGCACGGCGGCTTCGGTGCTGGACGCCGTGATCGACCTGCTGATACTGGCGCATAGCGAAATCGTGGGCTATAGCGGATCCACCTTTCAGAACATTGCGCGGCTATATGGCACGCATGCGCCGCTGCTGCCGCTGGCACGCCCGGCGCAGCCCATTGAATACTGCGCCATGAACACATGGCACCGCATGCTGCTGGCCAACACCCTGTCGGCCGACCAATGCGTGGCACTGACGCTGGAGCTGGCGCAGCAAGGGCAGGTGCAGCGGGCCATGGTGCTGGAGAAGTTGGCGCTGGAGCAGTTTGCTCGCGGCCCGGCCAACGACGTGAACTTTCTGCTGCTGCACTACAACCTGGCTGCGCACCTGATCAACGACGGCAAGCCCTTCGAAGCCGTCAGCCGCCTGCACACCGCACTCGACTACTTTCCGGGGCATGCGCAACTGGAGGCCCTGCTGGCCACGGCACGCCAGCATGCCGGCGCCAAGGCGCCCCGGGCGGCCATGCCTGCGGCACCGGCCAAGCGCCTGATCCGCACCTATATGCAATGGCATCTGGGTGACAACCTGCTGCACCTGCACTTTCTGCGCAAGCTGGCGCAACGCTATCCGGAGCTGGAGTTTGAGCACGCCCTCAATCCGGCCTATATCGGCCAGTGCCAGGATGTGGTGGACGACCTGCCGCAGATTCGCCTGCTTCCATTGCGGCCTGGCGAAGCCACCGGGCTGGACGGCTGGAAGGGTGCAGAAGGCTTCTTCTTTTCCCACCCCAACCGCTTTGCCTTCGGCGCGTTGTATATCGACCTGTTTGCCCATCTGGCGCACCGGCTGGGGCTGGAGTCGCCCTTGAAGGTGCCGGACGACCTGCTGTTTGACTATCCGGCGATCTGCCGCGACAAGGGCCTGGCGGCCTATGACGTGTTGCTGGTCAACTCGGTGCCACTGTCCGAACAGTTCAAGAGCTACCGCGCGCAGGACTTTGTGGAGCTGGCCGAGACGCTGCGCGCGCGCGGCCTGCGTGTGGTTACCACCCACAAGATTGAGGGCTTTGACTGCACACTGGAGCAGCAGTTCAGCGTGACCGACATTGCCAACCTGTCGCTGCGCGTGCGCTACTTCATTGCCGTGTGCACCGGGGCCATGTGGCCGTCGATGAACATCTTCAACCAGAGCATCCACCAGTTCCGCATCATCCTGAACGACCACGAGACGATTGATTTCGGCAGCCGCATAACCATGTGCCGTGACTCGGCACAGATGCAGCAGATGGTGCTGGAGCGGCTGGACGCGGAAAGCGCGGGGCGCGCGCCATGAGCCGGATGGCCGCCGTCATCGTGGACACCTATGCCGACAACCGGCTGGCCCGGTTGGCCATTGAGCGCACGGTGCAGACCGGCCTGGTGGACCAGGTGCATACGTTTTCCACCGCGCCGATTTATGCCGGCGAAGTATTCCACCGTATCAACCCGATACACAACGCCGCCGACTACAGCCACTTCATGCTCAACATCGTGCCGCATTGCGTGGACGCCGATGCCACGTTGGTGATCCAGTGGGATGGCATGCCCTGCGACCGCAGCGCCTGGCGCGAAGAGTTTTTGCAATACGACTACATCGGCGCACCCTGGGGCCACTGCGATCCGTCGGTGGCCGTGGGCAACGGCGGCTTCAGCCTGCGTTCGCGCAAGCTGATGCGAACCCTGGCTGAACTTAAAATTCGCTGCGACCCGGTACTGCCGGAAAGCGATGCCGAGGATGTGGTGATTTGCAGACACTACCGGGCGGACATTCTGCAGGCCGGTTGCCGGTTTGCGCCGCTGGCCTTGGCCCATCAATTTGCGTTTGAGAACGAGCGCCAGGGCCGCATCTTCGGTTTTCATGGCGTATTCAACTTGCCCGGGCAATTGCCGGAGCAGGATTTGCTGCCGCACGTCAATGAACTGTGTACCCGGACCGGCTCGGACTTCTTTCTGGTCAACTTCCTGCTGGCCTGCTTGCGCAAGAACTACCTGGACCTGTACCGGCAAACCGTTACTGCCTTGGAGGCTGGCGCACGCCTGCAAGCCATTCGCGCCATGCTGCAGAACGCAGGGCGCAGTTTGCCTCTGGTTGCGTGATACCCATGCAGCGCCACCTCTCTATGTCAATTGCCTGTCAGTGCCGTAACACGAACGCTTAAAACGCCTATGCAAGACCTGAACACTTTGGTACCGGCACTGCAACAAGCCCTGGATGCGCAGCAGTTTGATGCCGTCCTGCAGGCTCTGGCAGTAGATGCTGTTGGCCGCGCTGGCAATGCCGCCAATCAGGGCAACCTGACCGGCATTGCGGTGCTGGACGAGTTATGTGCCAAGACGGCCGCTGCCATCGCCCAGGCCTATCCGGACACACGTCCAGCCACGCCAGTCGACAAGGACATGACGATCTATATCGCCACCGATTTGTACTGGGGCCATGGCGGTCATACGCCGTTGCTGATGGACTTGATCAAGGTCGACCGCTCGCCGCGCAAGGAGTTTTTGTTGACGGTGATTGGCGGTGGCGCCAAGAATGGCGAGTTTGCGCAAAAGCTCACGCAGGCCTTGCCGGAGGGGGTTGGTGTGCAGCAACTCACGGCCGACACGCTGCTGCAAAAGGTGCTGATCCTGCGAAGCTACTTGCGAGTCAAGCGACCGGGCCGAATCATCCTGGTCACCCACCAGTACGACACCGTGGTGTACTGCGGCCTGACGGCCGACTGCGCGCCGCAAATCATCAACATCCACCATGCCGACACCTTTACCCTGGGGCTGCACATTCCGTGGTATATCCTGGTGGGGACGAACTTTTTCTTTACGCAAGCCGTTGCCACGGCCATCGGGCGCGGTATGTTTTATTGGCCGATTGCGGCAGAAGACCAGGGCGCACGGCCCTGGCAGGAATGGCTGCCAGGGCAGCCGCTGCACACCTGCAGCCATGGCGCCAGCCGCAAGTTCGAGGGGCACAACGATCTGGATTACGAAGACGTCGTGGCGCTGCGTTTGCAGTGGCAACCGGGCGATCACTACCATATCGGCGACCTAAGCCCGGAGCGACGGGCCTCGCTGGTCCAACGCCTGGAGGCTGCCGGGCTGGACGCCAGCCGCTTTATCTATGTGGGCCCGGTGCCCAGTTTGTGGGCCTATTTGAAGCAGAGCCCGGTGCAGCTGTGCCTGTCGTCCTTCCCGGTCTGTGGACCCAAGGGATTGGTAGAAACCAAAGGCTGTGGCATCCCGATTCTGATGTACGAAGACACGCAGCACCCGGCCCGCAGCGCGCTGCAGTTCAGCTACGCCGATTGCCTGCACTGGCGTAACGCGGACGAACTCCGCGCCGCTTTGCAGGGCTTAACGCCGCAGGGCTTGCAGCGGCAGGCCCTGCTGTCCCGCGTCGACTATGACAGGAAGCACTCCATGCAGCGCCTGGCCGAGTGCGCCACCATTCCAGAGACCTATGTGGCGCCCTTTGCCAGCCGGGTCTCACCTGATTGAGAGCACCATGCAGATTACGCCAGCCCCTTGGGAACAAAGAAATCTGGGTCTTAGCTGTGATGAGGTAACACTAGCGCCGCAGGATGACCTGGCCACGGTCGACCACGGGCTGGCGTCGCTGGCGTCGCAATACCAGGTCGTCAAGTTGCCGTGCGCGCGCCCGGACTTGCTGTTGCACCTGCAGGGACAGGGCTTCACCGTCATGGAGGTGCTCAGCACCTGCTACCACGACGGCCAATTTCCCCCCTTGTCACGTCCGCAGACCAAAATGCTGGACAGCCTGTCCTGCGCCCCGGCCACCGTGGCACAAAGCGACGCGATTGTCGAACACATCCGCGCGGGCATGTTTGACACCGACCGGGTGGCGATTGACCCGCGCCTGGGGCCCGCACTGGCGGCGCGCCGTTATGCGGGCTGGCTGTCGGATGAAGTGGCGCGGGGTGCTACGGTGTACTGCCTGACGCACAAAGAGGCGCCCGTCGGCTTCTTTGTCATGCGGGCTGGCGAGGCACAGGTTTGGCATGCCACGCTGGGCGGCATCTTCCCCGCCTACCAACGCTACGGATTCGGCTTTTTCATGAATTACCTGGAAGTGGCGCACGCCATGGCACTGGGCGCTAAGCGGGTGTTTACCGGGTTCTCCTCCAACAATCCGGCCATCGCCGCGATCCATTACGCCCTGGGCTACCGGCTGCACCAGCAGCACTATGTCCTGGTACGGCATCGCCCATGACCGACCCGCACGTCCCGGCGGCCCGGCTGGCCGATTACCTGGCGCACCATGCGTCCCGAACCCTGTTTGCCTGCGAGGGCGGGCAGCGCGTCGGCTACGTCGAGGTGCTGGCATTGGCCGACAGCGCGGCCTTTCGTGCCACGCAGCACAGGCTGGTGTTTTGCCTGACGGAGAATGCGCCGGACGCCCTGGTCGGCTATTTGGCACTGCTGCGGGCCGGTGCGGTGCCGCTGATGCTCAGTGCCAACCTGCCCGCGCCACAGTTGCAGCGCTTGATGGCCGCCTACCAGCCGGCTTTTGTGTGGCTGGCGCAGGCGCGTGGGACGGAATTGCCGCAGGCGCACAGCGTGCACAGCCATGCGGCTTACACCTTGCTGGCCAACCCGAATGTGCCCGCCTATGCCATGCACGATGACCTGGCGCTGCTGTTAAGCACCTCGGGCAGTACCGGAAGCCCAAAGTTCGTGCGCCTCTCGCAGCGCAATATTCTGAGCAATGCACAGGCCATTGCTCAGTACCTCGCGATCACCCCGGACGACCGGCCCATTACCACCTTGCCACCGAGCTACACCTACGGCCTGTCCATTCTGCACAGCCACTTGGTGCAAGGGTGCATGCTGGCACTGACCAACCGGACCCTGTTGGACCGGGCGTTCTGGGCCTTTTTGGCATTAGTGCAGGCCAGCAGCCTGGGCGGCGTGCCCTACCACTATGAGCTGCTCAAGAAGCTGCGTTTGTCACGCATGGACGTGCCCAGCTTGCACACGCTCACGCAAGCGGGCGGGCGCATGCCAGCCGAACTGTCGCGCGAATTTGCCGCGCATTGCGAGGCCCGGGGTATGCGCTTTTTCACCATGTACGGCCAGGTAGAAGCAACAGCCCGCATTGCTTACCTGTCGCCGCCGTTGGCGGTGACCAAGGCCGGCAGCATTGGCCGCGCCATTTCGGGCGGCGAGCTATGGCTCAGCGATGCCGCTGGCGCGCGCCTGGACGCGCCCGGCGCCAGCGGGCAGCTGGTCTACCACGGGCCCAACGTCTGCATGGGCTACGCCCATGGTTACGGCGACCTGGCACGTGGCGACGAGATGGGTGGCACCATTTACACCGGGGACATGGCGTGCCGGGATGCCGATGGGGACTACACCATCGTGGGCCGCCTCAAGCGCTTCATCAAGCTGTTTGGTCACAGTGTGCATTTGCAGGATATCGAAGAGGAACTGGCCGCTGCCGGGCACACCGTGGCCTGCGCCGGGGTGGACGACCAATTGGACATCTACCTGGCGCTGGCGGGCGCGGCCAGCGCCGCGTCCATCAAGGCCCAGCTGGTTGAACAATTCAAAATCAGCCCGGCGGCGATTCGCGTGTGGGGCATTGAGGCAATCCCGCGCAATGAAGCCGGAAAGATTCAATACGCCGAACTCACCGCCCTGCATGGAGCGGCACTTGCATGACTCAACCGGATTTTTCAGATTGGCTGGAACGTGCGCCCTATTCCATGGGCGCGGCAGAGAAGAGCGCTGCCTTGACGGACGCCCTGGCACAACTAACGCAGTGGCACCGTGCCCACTGCCCTGCATATGAAAAGGTGTTGCAACGCATTGAACGCCCGGATTGCCGCTACACCACGCAGGCCGACATTGCGTTCCTGCCAGTGCGCTTGTTCAAGGAGTTTGACCTGCTCAGCATCGAGCGCAGCCAGGTGTTCAAAACCATGACGTCGTCGGGCACCAGTGGCCAGCAGGTTTCGCGCATTTACCTGGATCGGGCTACGGCCGCGTTTCAGACCAAGACGCTGGCCAAGCTGGTGGGCGATGTATTGGGCAAAAAGCGCCTGCCAATGCTGGTGATTGATGCGCCCAGTGTGCTGAAAGACCGCCAGGCCTTTTCGGCCCGCGGCGCTGGCATTCTGGGTTTCTCGATGTTTGGGCAGGATGTGACCTACGCGCTCAATGATGCGATGGAGCTGGATTTGCCCGCCATCCACGCCTTTTTGGAACGCCATGGCGGGCAGCCCATATTCCTGTTCGGTTTCACCTTCATGGTATGGCAATACTTCTGTCAGGCCTTGCTGGCATCCGGCACCACCCTGTCCATTCCACAGGGCGTCTTGCTGCATGGCGGTGGCTGGAAGAAGTTGCAGGATCAGGCGGTGGACAACCCGGCATTTCGCCAGGCCATGCTGCGCTGTGCGGGTGTGTCGCGGGTGGTCAACTACTACGGTATGGTGGAGCAGACCGGCTCGATCTTCATGGAATGCGAGGCCGGCCATTTGCACGCGCCTATTTTTTCGGACATCGTCATTCGCAGCCCGGACGATTTCCGCGCGCTTGCGCCGGGCGAAAGCGGCATCATCGAGGCCCTGTCCATTTTGCCCGGCAGTTATCCCGGCCATGCCCTGTTGACCGAAGACATGGGGCGTATTGATGGGGAAGACGATTGCCCCTGCGGACGCTTGGGCAAATACTTTTCCGTGACTGGGCGTGTGGCTCAAGCGGAAGTGCGAGGCTGCAGTGATACCTATGAATCCCGTTCCTGATCTGCCCTTGGATATTCTGGCCGGCCCGCCTCCCGGCGCCTTGCGCCGCCAGGCGCTGCAACCCTATGCGCCGGAGGTGCTCGCATTTCTGGCCAGCCTTTCCAAGGCCCTGCTGGCGCGCCCGGACCTGCGCAAGTACCCCGATGTCGCCACCTTTGCCTATTGGTGCCGCGCCTCCAATCTGGCGCGCTTGGCGCGTGGCTTGGACACATCGCATCTGCGCATGGGTCGGGGTCTGGTATTGCACATCGCCCCGGCCAATGTGCCGGTGAACTTTGCTTTCTCCTGGGCGTTCGGTTTGCTGGCGGGAAATGCCAATGTGGTGCGCATTCCGGAAGCCCGCCATCCGCAGGTGGAACTGATCTGCAGCGAAGTGGTGGCCTTGTTCCTGCAGACACAACACCAGCGGGTGGCGTCCATGAACTGCCTGGTGCGCTATGCGCGCAGCGACGCGATCACGGCCAGCCTGTCGACGTCGGCCAACGCGCGCGTCCTGTGGGGCGGTGATCAGACGATTGCGCATTTGCGCGCCCTGCCATCGCCAGCACGCTGTGTCGATGTGGCGTTTGCCGACCGCTATTCATTCTGTGTGCTGGATGCCGGCGCTGTGTTGGCCGCCACAGAGCAAGGCCTGCAAGAACTGGCACAGGGCTTTTTCAACGACACCTACCTGATGGACCAGAACGCCTGCTCGTCGCCGCATTTGATCGTGTGGCAGGGCGCGGGTGAACCGGTGGAGCGCGCCATGCAGCGCTTCTGGACCGCCATGGATGCACTGTTGCAGGCCAGGTATCCGATGCAGCCGATCCATGCCATCGACAAATTTATGCACCTGTGTCGCAGCGCGCTGACCGGCCCGGCCGGCGGGGTCGTCACCACGCTGGGTAACCGCGCCTACCGGGTGCGGCTGGACCGGCTGGAGGCCGGGATCGAGCAGCACCGGGGGCAGTACGGTTACTTTTGTGAGTACGTCACCACGGATTTGGCCTGCCTGAAGGGCGTGGTGAACGAAAAGTACCAAACCATGACCTGTTTTGGCCTGGATCGGACGCAGCTGGCGCGCATGGTGGTAGAGCAAGAATTCACCGGTATTGACCGCGTTGTTCCGGTGGGTCAAGCGCTTGACATTGGTATCATCTGGGACGGTTTTGACCTTATTTCCACGCTTTCAAGAATCATTCACGCACCATAATCCGTTCAGTGCTTGTGGGTCCTGAACGATGTGTCCAACCGAATTGCCGATCTTGCCCAGAACATATAGGAAAGCCAGCCATGAACAGCCGCGAAAAATACAATGCCACCTTCGTAGAGACCTTGCTGGTCGACCCGAAGGACCTGCCCGGCTTGAAGTACCAGGACCTGGCCAGTTGGGACAGCGTAGGGCACATGCAGCTCATGGCAGCGCTGGAAGAAGCTTTCGCCATTGAGCTGGATATCGACGACATCATCGATTTTTCCAGCTACGAAGTGGGCATGGTCACGCTGGCCAAGTATGGCGTGGTGTTCGAGGCCGTGTGATGGCGGAGCAGCTCGCGCGACTGGCATTGGACATTCGCGGCGTGATTGCGTGCCAGCGCAATCGCTACCCGGTATTGCTGATCGACCGGGTGGACGATGTGGATCCTGGCAAGAGCGCCACCGGCCACAAGCATTTCACCTACAACGAATGGTTTTTCCCGGGCCACTTTGATGACGAGCCCAATGTGCCAGGCTTTATCCAGATGGAATGCCTGACGCAGACTTTCATCATGACCTTTCTGTGCATGCCGGAGTACCAGGGCATGAAGACCAATTTTGTGTCGGCCAATAACGTCAAGTTCAAACGCAAGATTGTTCCCGGTGACGCCTTGGTCATCCAGGCCACCTTGCAATCCTTCAAGCGCGGGCTGGCCATTGGATCTGCTACCAGCACGGTTCATGGCGAGGCGGCTTGCTCGGCCGATTTTGTGATCACCGTGCCGGATGTCATGAACCGCTTCAAGCCCAAAGCCTGAGCCCACGGGAACCGCTATGCGCCTTGCCGACTATGTGATGAACCGATTGCGTGCAGCCGGCATCGGCCATGTGTTTCTGGTCACCGGACGCGGCGCCCTGTTTCTGACAGATGCGTTGGCCAAGCATCCGGAGCTGGCCGCGGTATCGGTGCACCACGAGCAGTCGGCGGCATTTGCCGCCGTGGCCTATGCCCAGCAGACCGACGCCTTGGGGGCTTGCCTGGTATCGACCGGCTGTGCCGCCACCAACACCATGACCGGTGTGCTGTCGGCCTGGCAGGACGGCGTTCCCTGCATATTCATCTCGGGCCAGAATATTCTGAAAGAGACCAGC
>Ga0214247_1000796_pt1 | contig 16708 bp, 12 predicted proteins | sample TroBogypolimnion_18_FD_153085 | JGI IMG/M metagenome (GOLD analysis project Ga0214247, IMG submission 153085) | Freshwater microbial communities from Trout Bog Lake, WI - 03JUN2009 hypolimnion | ecosystem: Environmental > Aquatic > Freshwater > Lake > Hypolimnion/Profundal zone ... | reverse complement strand
AACATCTCCAGCGTTCTATTTGAACCGCCGTATGCGGAACCGCACGTACGGTGGTGTGAGAGGGCTGACGGGGCAACCCGTCACCCTACTCGATGTTCAAAATTTCCTGATTGGCACCTGCTGGCCTGCCATGTTAGGCAGTTATGCTGACCCTGGTCAGAGGCGAAAGGTTACTTCCCAACCCGCAGTTCGCGGCGCAGCACCTTTCCGACATTTGACTTCGGCAGTTCATCTCGAAACTCTATGTATTTGGGACGTTTGTAGCCAGTCAGGTTGTGCTGGCAGTACTTGGCCACATCTTCCTCTGACAAGTGGGGGTCGTCTTTGACAACAAAGACCTTGATCGCCTCGCCTTGCTTGTCGTCCGGAATGCCGATCACGGCACACTCCAGCACACCCTCGCAAAGGGAGATCACATTCTCCAATTCACTCGGGAAAACGTTGAACCCGCTGACCAGAATCATGTCCTTCTTGCGATCAACGATCTTTGTGTATCCGCGCTCGTCCATGATGCCGACATCACCTGTGCGCATGAAACCGTCGGCGGTGAAGGCGCGCTTGTTCTCTTCGGGTTGTTGGTAGTAGCCGGTCATGACGTTGGCACCCCGGATGCAGATTTCGCCGGATTGTCCCTGCGCCAGAGAGTTGCCCTCGTCGTCCTTGATGGCGATGTCGATGCCCGGGAGTGGCAAGCCAATGCTGCCGGAAAATTCCTTGGACATGACCGGGTTGTTGGTACCGATCGCGCAAGTTTCACTCATGCCCCAGCCTTCAACCATCGGACAGCCAGTGACCTCAAGCCAGTGCTTGGCGGTGCCCGCCGAAGCCGCCATGCCGCCGGCCTGCGAAACGCACAGGTTGGAAAAATCTACAGTCTTGAACTGGGGCTGCTGCAACAAGGCATTGAATAGAGTGTTGACCGCTGGCAGCAAGTGAAACGGACGCTTCTTCAGCGTCGCTACAAAACCGCCGAAATCCCTCGGGTTGGGAATCATCGTCAGGTAAGAGCCCCAGCGGATCGCTAGCAAGGACAGGGTTAATGCGAAGATGTGATACAGGGGCAGGGCGGCGATGCTATTGCTCTTGCGGATGTCGCCAATGCGTTCCAGTGCCGGTGTGAACCAGGCCTCTGCCTGCAAGACGGCGGCAACAATGTTTCGGTGCGTCAGCACGGCGCCCTTGCTCACGCCGGTGGTGCCGCCGGTGTACTGCAAAAAAGCGATGGAATCGAGGGTGCTTGGCGCTGACTTGAAGGATTTTGACTTGCCTTCGCTGATCGCCTGCTTGAACGAGGTGGCAGTTCGTCCTTTTGTCAGGTTCAGTTTGTAGGCCGGCACCATCCTGGCAAGATGCCGAACTGCAAACGTGATCCATTTGCCGTACCAAAAGCCCAACAGGTCGCCCATCGACGCCACGACGACGTGCTTGATCGGCGTCCTGTCGATAACCTCCGCCAAAACGGCGGCAAAGTTCTCCAGCACCACAATCGCGGTGGCGCCGGAATCCTTGAGTTGGTGTTCCAGTTCGCGCGCGGTGTAGAGCGGGTTCACATTCACACACGTGAAACCCGCACGCAAGACCGCGGCCATGGTCACGGGAAACTGCGGAATGTTTGGCAGCATGATGGCAACCCGCGCGCCGGGTTCCAGTCCTTGAGCCTGAAGCCAGGCACCCAAGGCGGCAGAAAGATTGTCAAGCTCGCCATAGGTCATCCAGCTTTCCATGCAGACAGAAAAAGGACTGCTTGCATTTTTCTGGAACGACTCTTCCAGCATGTGAGTCAACGACCGGAACTGTTCCGGATTGATGTCGTGCGGCACGCCGGGCGGGTAGCTCTTTAACCAGATTCTTTCCATAGCATCTCCTGTGCGCCTATTTTGACCCAGGACCTTCTGCGCCAGCTACTGGGTTTGCACCAGTAGCTGATCGATTTTCGTCTCGCAGGCGACAGCTTTAGCGTCAAAAAGTTGATCAATAAGATCGGCTTCGCGCATCGTCACCGTGTCAAGAAAATGCTTGACCCGATCTGCTTGCCGCCCCATCTCGGCAAAGGTATCAAAGCCTGACTCCAGAAAGCGTTGCAGGGCGCCGAGTCTTGCCAGTTTGGCCGGCCCGCGCATCATCCGCAGCATCCTGCGCAAACCGGGTGTGCGTGTCAGCCGGTTCAACTCGTTGCCAATCTCGATGACCGTTGTCAGTTGCCTGTTGCGGTCCGCGCGGCGGCCAACGCGGCGCCATGCGAGGACATAGCGCGCGACTTCAGGCACGTCGGCATTGGCCATCCATTCCTCGGCCATGGCTCGATCGAGCTCTTCGGTCAGATGGTGCAGTTGCGCCAGCGAAACAGCTGTCTGCACCACCTGTTGCGGAAAGAGTCGTTCCAGTGCGCCGGCCATGCGGACAAACTGTGTGTCACGTTCCGAATAGTCCTTGTCGCTGTAGAGTTCTTCCAGAAAGAACAGGGCGGCGGCCCGATATTGATCTGACTGCAGCAGATCAGAATAGGTGCCCTTGAATCGTCGCGCTTGAAATAGCTTGATCTCGCTAACCGCTTGGGCCAGTCCCGGCTTTTCAACGGCAGTCTGCCGCATCAAAGTGACGTGCGTGATGGCATCGTGGATGATTTTTTTGGCTTCCATGGCACCCCAGAGTCTATCTGGCCGTTTGTCGGGATCATGGCGAGTGTTGATCAGCATGACATTGCGGATCAAATGAAGTCCAATTGACGTTCACCTACACTTGCCGCTCGAACAAAACAAGATTGCCCTGACGATGACTTACGCGACTCGCAAGACATGAACCCGGACGCACAAAAGCTTTGGCGCGCGCCGCGTTGGGCGCTTGCGGTCTTGCTGGCCGTTCTGGGCATGCTCGGTCCGTTCTCCATAGACACCTATCTACCCGCCTTCTCGGGCATCGCCCAATCGCTGGGTGCCTCACCGGTGCAGATGCAGCAGACCCTGTCCGCCTATTTGTTTGGCTTTGCCTTCATGAGTCTGTTTCATGGCGCAATTTCTGACAGTCTGGGGCGCCGGCCTGTCGTGTTGTGGGGCTTGGCGGCCTTTACGCTGGCATCGGCCGGCTGCGCCTTGTCGCAAAGCATCGGCCAACTGGTTTTCTTCCGTGCCATGCAGGGTTTGTGTACCGGGGCAGGCATTGTGGTGGCGCGTGCTGTGGTGCGCGACATGTTCTCCCCTACGCAGGCGCAGAAGGTGATGAGCCAGATCACCATCTATTTCGGTGTGGCACCGGCCATCGCTCCGATCATCGGCGGCTGGCTCTTCGTAAACCTTAACTGGCACAGCATTTTCTGGTTTCTGACCGCAGTCGGCGTATCCTTGTGGATCGGCAACTACAAATTGCTGCCCGAGACGCTGCATGTCACGCAGCGCCAGCCACTCAAGCTCAGTAATCTGATGCAAGGTTATTGGCAACTGGGGATGGACCCCCGTTTCCTGTTGCTGGCGCTGGCCAGTGGCGTGCCGTTCAATGGCATGTTCTTGTACGTTTTGTCGGCACCGGTTTTTCTCGGCGAACACCTGGGTTTGGCTCCGACGCAGTTCTTTTGGTTTTTTGCGCTCACCATCGGCGGCATCATGTGCGGTGCCTGGGTCAGCGGGCGCATGGCGGGTCGGCTCGCGCCCAAGCAGCAGATCAAGTACGGGTTCTCCATCATGCTGGTGATAGGGGTGATCAACTTGCTGGCCAATCTCTTGTTCAAGGCGCATGTGGCCTGGGCCTTGTTTCCCTTGGCCGTCTTCTCATTTGGTTGGGCGATGATGGTTCCCGTGGTGACCTTGCTGGTGCTTGATCTTCACCCGACGCGCCGGGGTATGGCGTCGTCCCTGCAGGCCTTCATCGCCTCGACGGCCAATGGGCTGGTGGCGGGCATCGTGGCGCCGCTGGTCATGCACTCCACCATCTACATGGCAGCAACATCGCTGTTCATGATGGGAGTCGGCCTGTTGGCCTGGGTGTTTGTGCGCCGGCGCTGGCCGGTCATCGGGCAAGTCGTCAGCCACCCCGTGCCATAGAAGTTCTGCAAGGCAGGGTAGCGCTAAGCGAAAGGACGCGACAGCAGTCTGGCAAGTCACTATACTGTGTATTTATCCAGCATCCAGGATGTGCTGGAGCTAAGTGGATACCCCTTATATTTATACAGTTTTCTCTTGATTTCCAGGTGGCTTGTCATTGTGTCCGAATCCCTGTCGGTTTCTTCTTTTCGCCTGAGCGAGGCTGTCTGGCGCGCCGATAGCCTGGCCGATGCGGCGGGCGTCACCGTCGCCAGCGGCCATGCGGTGCTGGACGCCCAATTGCCCGGTGGTGGCTGGCCCGAAGGTGCCATGTGCGAAATCTTGCAAGCGCACGGCGAGCACAACGAATGGCGTCTGCTATTGCCGGCGCTCAAACGAGCGGTGGTTACTTCAACAATGCCTTCTCCTGTGGTGCTGGTGGGCGCGCCCCATGTTCCGTTTGGTCCGGGGTTGGCTGCTCAAGGGTTGGATGCACGGCAACTGGTGCAAGTGCTTGCCAATGCGCCGGGCGAGCGCTTGTGGGCGGCCGAGCAAGCCCTGCGCTGCGCGGCGGTGCGGGCCGTTTTGGCTTGGTTGCCGCAGGCGCAGGCCGATCAATTGCGACGCTTGCAAATGGCGGCGCACGCGAACAGCAAACTCCTGTTTGTGATGCGTCCGGCGCAAGCCAGGGTAGAGTCGTCGCCCGCCGTGCTGCGCTTGCTGCTGGCAAGCCAGCAGCAGAGCGATGCACTGCTGCTGCATATTCTGAAACGACGCGGCCGGCCGCTGGAACAGCCCTTGGCGCTGCCGGCACGTACGGCGCGGCTGTCTGTCCTGCTGGCCACCTGGTGCGGTCCGGCGCGTCCTGCGGCCGGCGCGTCAGCGGTGCCGCCAGAGCCTGTTGCCGACTTCCTGCAAGGAGTGCGTGATGTTGTGGGTCGCATTGCAAGCGCTGCCTGAAGATGCGTCCATGCGACTGGCCGACTGCACCGCATCACTGGCATGGTGGGCCTTGCAGTTCACGCCAAAAGTAGCGCGCGTGGACGATACGCTGTTGTTGGAACTGTCGGCCAGTGAGCGCCTGTGGCGTGGACGGGTTCAATTGCTGCGCCAGATTCATGAATCAAGCAAGTTGATCACCGCCGTCAAGTTGGCACGCGGTCCGACATCTTTGGTGGCCATGGCGCGGCTTCAGGCAAGCGGCTTGGCGCGCAGCAAGCCCGACGATTTGCCGCTGTCTGCGCTTGCGGCAGCCCGCCCCCATTTGGCCACGCTTGAGAGAATTGGCTGCACCTGCTGGGGCCAATTGCGATTCTTGCCGCGCGCTGGCGTGGTGCGGCGTTTTGGCGCGCCTTTGCTCGATGCCCTGGACCGCGCATATGGTCTGCAGCCCGAGCTCTACCCCTGGCTGACGCTGCCGGAGGTGTTTGACATCACCCTGGAATTGCCGTCCCAGGTCGAGACGGCGCAGGCGCTGCTGTTTGGCGCCCGCCGCTTGCTCAACCAGTTGCAGGTCTGGCTGCAAATGCGCCATTTCGGCGTGCTCGCGCTGACCTTGCTGTGGACCATGGACGCCCGGCGCGATACGGCTGTGCAGGGCGAACTGGTCTTGCGCACTGCCGAGCCCGCCATTGATACGGTGCACCTGCAGCGTTTGCTCGCGGAACAACTGGCGCACATCAGCTTGCCGGCCCCGGTCCTGGCCTTGCGTCTGCGCACCCTGGAAACGCAGAAGCTGCACGGGCAAAGCGGCAGTCTATTGCCCGATGCGCAAGCCACTGGCGACAGCCTGCAGCAACTGATCGAGCGTCTGAGCGCACGTCTGGGCGCGCAGCAGGTATTGCAGGCACAAAGCTGCGCCGAGTACCGGCCGGAGCGCATGCAGATCTGGCAATCGGTGGTTCCATCCTTGACGTCTGGCGCCGCCGCACCGGTGGGTAAAGGCTTGCACGACTTCAGGGCCGAAGCGCTTTACCCCAGCTGGTTGCTGGCCGCCCCACTCAAGCTGGCAGTGCGTGACCAGTGCCCACAGTATGGAGGTTCGCTGACCCTGCTCGCCGGGCCTCAGCGGCTGGAGTCTGCCTGGTGGGATGATGGACGCTGCGCCTTGCGCGACTATTTTGTGGCGCGCAGTGCGCAGCGCGGTTTGCTGTGGATTTTTCGTGAGCGCCTGGCACCTTCGGGTGCAGCAGCCGATGCTGAACCGACCTGGTATTTGCATGGATTGTTTGCCTGAATCTGCCCCGCCCGCCTACGCCGAGCTGCACTGCCTGTCCAACTTCAGCTTTCAGCGCGGGGCCTCGCATCCGGAAGAGCTGGTGGCACGCGCGGCCGCACTGGGCTATGCGGCGCTGGCACTGACCGACGAATGCTCGGTGGCCGGCGTGGTGCGGGCCCACAGCGAGGCGAAAAAGCTGGACTTGCAACTTCTGCCAGGGGCCGAGTTTGTGGTTCCGCTGCCGGGCTGCGTGGACGTCTTCACGCTCGTCGCCCTGCCGCACACGCTGCAGGGCTGGGGCAATCTGTGCGAGTTCATCACGTACGCGCGGCGGGCCGCCCCCAAAGGTCAATACCGTGTCAGCTGGCCGGACGCGCAGTGGGCACGGTTGACAGACTGTGAGATCTTGCTGGCGCTGCCGGCCGGTCTGGATGTTGAAGCGGCCTGCGCCATCAGCAGAGCAGCCCGCCATGTTTTTGGCCAGCATCTATGGCTGACGGTTGAATTGTTGCTGGGGCTTGACGATGCGCTGGTGCTGCACAAGATGACGCAAGTCTCGCTGCTGACGGGCGTGCCAATGGTGGCGTCTGGGCAGGTGCATATGCACGTGCGTTCGCGCAAGCCCTTGCAAGATGTGATTACCGCGGTGCGGCTGGGGCAAGCGGTGTCGGCCTGCGGTTTTGCCTTGCAGCGCAACGCCGAGGCGCATCTGCGTTCGCGTGCGAGGCTGGCCGCCCTGTACCCGCCGGCGTTGCTGGCCAATACCTTGTGCATCACGCAGCGCTGCAGTTTCAGCCTGGATGAATTGCGCTACCAGTACCCGCTGGAGACCGTGCTGCCGGGTCGCACGCCGGCGCAGACCCTGCGCCAATTCACGCTCGAGGGTGCGGCCAAGCGCTATCCCGCGGGTATTTTGGCGCCGGTGCAGGAACTGATTGAACATGAACTGGCGCTGATTGCCGAACTGCGCTACGAGATGTATTTTCTGACCGTGCATGACATCGTGGCCTTTGCCCGCAAGCGCCATATCCTGTGTCAGGGGCGTGGTTCGGCGGCCAATTCGGCAGTCTGTTACTGCCTGGGCATCACCGAGGTCGATCCTTCGCGCATGACCATGCTGTTCGAGCGTTTCATCAGCCGCGAGCGCAACGAGCCACCCGACATCGATGTCGACTTCGAGCACCAGCGGCGCGAGGAAGTCATCCAGTACATCTACGCAAAATATGGGCGCGAGCGCGCGGCACTCACGGCGGTCGTTGTTAGCTACCGCCCGCGCAGCGCCCTGCGCGACGTCGGGCGCGCGCTTGGTATCGATGAGGCATTGATCGCGTCACTGGCCAAGGAGCATCCCGGCATGTACAGCCGCGCGGTGCTGGGTGAACGATTGCATTCGGCGCTGGCGCAACTCGGGCCGGACTTTGTGCCGCCGCCTGCGAGCCGCCTGCAGCTCTGGCTGAACCTGAGCACGCAGTTGCAGCGCTTTCCGCGTCATCTGAGCCAGCATGTGGGCGGTTTTGTGCTGACGCAGGGCAAGCTCACGCGCCTGGTTCCGGTGGAGAACGCCGCCATGCCGGAGCGCTCCATCATCCAGTGGGACAAGGACGATCTGGATGCCATGGGCCTGCTCAAGGTCGATGTGCTGGCCTTGGGCATGCTCAGCGCCATTCGCCGCTGTCTCGATCTGGTCGGTGCGCGCCGTGGCCGGCCCCTGTTGATGCAGGACATCCCGGCCGAGGATGCGGCCACCTATGACATGATCTGCCGGGCCGACACCGTGGGCGTATTCCAGATCGAGAGCCGTGCCCAGATGAGCATGCTGCCGCGGCTGAAGCCGCGCTGTTTCTACGATCTGGTGATCGAGGTCGCCATCGTTCGCCCGGGCCCGATCCAGGGCGGCATGGTGCACCCTTACCTGCGTCGGCGATCCGGTGTCGAACCGGTCCACTACCCGAGCGAGGTCCTGCGCGAGGCCTTGCAGCGCACGCTGGGGGTGCCGATTTTTCAGGAACAGGTAATGCAGATTGCAATGCTGGCGGCAGGTTTCAGCGCTGGTGAGGCCGACAGCTTGCGCCGCTCGATGGCGGCCTGGAAGCGCAAGGGCGGCGTGCACAAGTTCTACGAGCGCATGGTCAGCGGCATGCTGGCGCGCGGCTACACGCAGGAGTTTGCCGACGACATCTTCAAGCAGATCGAGGGCTTTGGCGAATATGGTTTTCCCGAGAGCCATGCCGCCAGCTTTGCGCTGCTGGTTTACGTGAGCTGCTGGCTCAAGCAGCATGAACCGGCCTGCTTTCTGGCGGCCATGCTCAACAGCCAGCCGCTGGGTTTTTACAGCGCCTCGCAACTGGTGCAGGACGCGCAGCGCCACGGCGTGCCGGTGCGCGCGGTCGATGTCGCTCACAGTGATTGGGATTGCACGCTGGAGGATTCTGCAGCAGGCACGAATGGCCAAGCAACCGTGCGCCTGGGCTTGCGCATGGTCAGCGGCCTGGCGCAAACCGCAGCGCAGCGCATCGTCGCGGCGCGTTCGCAAAGTTCTTTGTCCAGCACCGAAGATCTGGCCTTGCGCGCCGAACTCGATCAGGGCGATCTCAAGGCCCTGGCCAGTGCCGATGCGCTGCTGAGCCTGTCAGGCCACCGGCGCCAGCAGGTGTGGGATGCGGCCGCCCTGACGCCCGCGCCGGCGCTGCTCAAAAGCGTGGCGGTCAATGAACCCTTGCTGAATCTGCTGCCGGCAGCACTGGGCGAAGAAGTGTTCTTCGACTACGCCGCGCTCGGCCTGAGCTTGCGCAGTCACCCCATCTTGCTCTTGCGCCCGCAACTGGCCCGGATGAAACTGCGCACCGCCGCGCAACTGCGTGATCTGCCCGATGGCCGGCTGGTTCGGGCCGGAGGCATTGTCGTCATGCGCCAGCAACCACAGACCGCCAAGGGGGTGACCTTCGTCACGCTGGAAGACGAAACCGGCAGCGTCAATGTGATTGTCTGGAAGTCACTTAAAGACAAGCAACGAAATGCCTTGCTGCGCGCGCGCCTGCTCGTGGTATCGGGGGTCTGGCAGCGCGATGTCGAGAGCGGTGGCGAGGTGCGGCACCTGATCGCCCACAGCCTGCAAGACCTGACGCCGATGTTGGGTGGCCTGCGCACGGCAAGCCGGGAGTTCCATTGAACGCTCGAAATGAATCTGTTAGGCCGTGTACCCGGCCGATTCACCCGGCGTGAAACTGATCAGCGTTCTTGCCGGTGAAGGGCGCATAAAAGGCCTTGATCGCGGCCATGTCGGCATCGATGTCGCCAGTCGGCTGGAACACCGGACCCAGTCCGCTGATCTTCTTCTTGTAATCCATGTAGGCCATCACGATCGGCACCTGGGCACCCACTGCGATGTAGTAAAAACCGGTCTTCCAGTAGCGTGTGTTGCTGCGCGTGCCTTCGGGCGGCACGATCAGTTGCAGCGGCCCGCCGCCGCCCTGATGGCATCTATCGAAGCCGCGACCAGGTTGCTGCTTTTTTCGCGCTGCACCGGGATGCCGCCGAGCCAGCGCATCAGGGTGCGAAAAGGCGGCTTAAAGATCTGCTCCTTTCCCATCCAGTAGATATTCAGGCGCAGTACGAAGGCCACCATCAGCGTGTAGGGCAGGTCCCAGTTGCTGGTGTGCGGTGCGGCGATTAACACGCTCTTGTTGCCGCCGGGTGGCAGGCTGCCCTCTATCTTCCAGCCGCTGAGTTTCAGAAAGACCACCGAGAAGCCGCGCAGTAGTGTGTTGATGATGGGGGTGTCGAAAATGGTGTGGTGCATGGTTCTTCTTTGTTGGACCGGAAGCAACTCATCAGGAGGCACCCAAGGCTTCAAATGAAGCTTTGATTATCGCGTAATGCCGGCGCCGCAAGGGATCATCATGGCGCGACTTAAGATATAGGTTCGCGAGCTTGTCTGCCGCCCGTTGTCGTCGTGCGTTCCTGTAACCCCTGTTCTCGGTCGAGCCTGATTCCTTGATTGATCTTGCTACGTTTTCCTTCAAACAAAGACTGCTGCTGGCCGTGCTGCTTGGCGCTGCCCTGGCCATACTGGAGACGGGGCGCCGCGCGGCGCCCGCATCGATGGCGCAGGCCATGCTGCCGGCGGCCACAGCGACAGTGTCAGGTGCTGTGTTGACGCGCGTGGGCAGTGGCCGGATTCCGATGCCCGCTGGCACGCCCGCCGCGCATGCGAGCACTCTGTTGACCATGCCGGCGGCGGATTCATCGGCGCTGATGGCGTTCTGGTTTGCTGGCACGCGCGAGAGCGATCCCGATGTGCAGATTGCGGCCTCCAGCTTTGACCGCAGGACACAGCAATGGAGCGCGGCGCGTTTCGTCGTGAACCGCCAGACCCTGGGTGGGCAATTGGGGTTTGGCGTGCGCCGGCTTGGCAACCCGGTGGCCTGGCTCGATGGCGAGCGCCGTATTCATTTGTTCGTGGTCGCGACCGGTCTCGGCGGCTGGGCCGCATCGCGCATCGTGCATCTGCGGCAAAGCGATTCGGCGCAGGCTTTCAATGCGCTGACCTTCGATGCCGTGAGGGTGCTGCCCTTGTCGTGGCTGTGGAATACCAGTTTTCTGGTACGCAGTGCGCCGCTGCCTTTGGCCGATGGCGGCATGCTGTTGCCGGTGCATTTTGAGCTCGGCACCAAGTACCCGGTGGCCTTGCGTTTCGATGCGCGCGGTGAATTGATCGGGACGGCGCGAATCTCCAGCCGTCACCATCTGCTGCAGCCGACGCTGTTGATCGCCGGTCCCTCGCACTGGCTGGCGCTGATGCGTGATCAGCGGGCGCAGGGCAGGGTGGCCGTGGCGCAGACACGCGATGGAGGGCAAAACTGGACCGATTCCGAGGACTTGGCCTTGACCAATCCCGACGCGTCCGTGGCCGCGTTGACGCTTGGCGACGGGCGCATGCTGTTGGCCCACAACTCCTCGCCGCATGACCGCACGGCGCTGGACTTGAGTGTTTCTGCCGGCGGGCGGAACTGGGCATTGGCGCAGGTGCTGGCGCACGGCACGGGCGCCGATGAGTATTCCTACCCGGCCCTGGCCTGGGCGGATGACAGCCTGTGGGTCAGCTACACCGATCAACGCAAGGCGATCGCCTGGCAACGATTCTCGTTTTCCGCCCCAGCACACTGAACGCTGATACGCGATGGACATCAGCACGTTTTTCAAGATACTGTTTTCGGTCGACAACGCGCTGTTGCCGGGTGCCGGCGCGCTCTGGCTGTCGCTGCACCTGGGCTGGGCCATCGTGCTCGCCAGCGGCGCACTCTGGCTGGCACGCCATTTCGTGCCGCGTTACCAGTGGGCCTTGGCTTCGCTGGTGCTGCTCTGGAATCTGCTGCCCGGGGCTCTGTCGCCTGCGTTCTGGCTGGGCCTGGCTTTTCAAAGTCCGAGCACGATGACAGGCATCATTTGCATCGCATGCTTGCTGCAGTCGCACTGGCGCACGCCGACGGGCGCAATTGCGGAGGGTCGATCACTCAGGCTTCTGGTCGTCCCGGGCATGGTACTCGGCTGGGTCTTGCTGCTCGATACGCTAGCCTGGTTTCCGGTGTCGGTTTACGCTTGGGGCTTTGCGGCGTCAGCGGTTGTCGCCGCGGTGGTGGTGGCTGCGCTGTTCTGGTTGCAGCAGGGCACGCGCGCATCGGCCCTGCCGCTTGCCGTGCTGGCCGTGTATGTGCTCACGCGCCTGCCCAGCGGTAATCTGTGGGATGCGCTGCTGGACCCTTGGCTCTGGCTTGCGCTGCAGGCAGGCTGGCTGATCAGCGTGGCGCGCCGGTGTTGGCCAGCAGCCACTCGCGCCTGAACAGCCAGTACTGCGGGTGCCAGACGTTGCCCCAGTTGATTTCGCCGCTCTGGTGCCGGCCTTTGACCTCCCAGCGGCTTCCCAGCACGCGGCATGCCGGGGCGCAGGGCGGCGTCAGTTCCTGCGGACTGGACTGCAACCAGATCACGGCATCGTGTGTGGACAGCAAGCGCTGCAGATCAGTAGCGCCGGCACTAGCGCTGGCCCGCTCGTCGCTGTCGTAGGGGATGAAGTGATTGCCCGGCAGCAGGAATTCAAAGCGCTCGAACTGGCCGTTGAACCCGTTGGGCACCGCGATGCGGGCCTGCCGCAGTTGGGCCGTTACCTCGTTGCCGTACAGCCCGTCGGCGCCGTTCAGTGGCGCGGTGCTCAGGCTGAAGCAGGCAAACACGGCCAAGCCCGTCGCCACGCTGCAGGCGCGCGTCCAGGCCGGTTTGAACAGGCCCGCCAGGACCAGCGCCAAGCCGGCCGCGACGGTGAGCAGCGTCAGCCCCAACTCAAGTCTGCTTCCAATGCCCAGTTCGTGCGCGGCCCAGGCGATGCGGCCCAGACTACCGATCAGTATGCCGCACAACATCAAGGACAGCAGGAACCAGGCGCGTGCGACGCGCTGCCATTCGAGCGTTAGCAGAATTGCGAGAGCCGGCATGGCCGGGATCAGGTAGCGCGCCGAGCGCTGGCTGGGCAGCGTGAACACGATCAGCCACACGGCCAGCCACGTCAACAGGATCACGCGCTGGGCCGACTGTGCCTGGTCTGCAGAGCGAAAGCGTGTGCGCAACCCGAGCACCATCCAGCCGAGCACGACAAAGGCGAGTAGCCCGGCGTTCTGCGCATAGGCCAGCAACTGCGCCCAGATGCTGAAGCCCCCGCCGAGCAGCGCGGTATGCCAGTAGCCCTGTGCGTTGGATAGCTTGCCTGCGTTTTCACCGATGACGAACTCCCGCCACACGGCCGTCGGGTCCGGGTCCAGTACAAACCACAGCGCAAAGATGCCAAGCGCCAGTGCGGCGCTCAAGCCCACCTTGAGCGTGACCTGCAGCACGACACGCCAACTCAGCGCCGGACCACTCAGCAATTGAGCGCACCACAACGTGGCCGCAGCGGGGGCAATCAGGGCGAAGGATTTGTAGGCCAGTCCCAAACCCAGCGCAAGCCCGAAGCCTGCGTGTACCAGCCAACTCAGCGATGCATCAGTGGCCCCGACGGCCACTTCGTCATTGCGAGCGGAGAGAAGCAATCCAGGGTGTTGGTTCGCCAGCATGGACTGTGATCCGCGTTGCCACAGCAGCCAAAACATCGGCAGGCCGAACCAAAATGTTTCCGGGGCGCTGGTCAGGTAAGTCCGGCCAAATCGATAGGTGCAAAAGAATGCCAGGTACAGACAGGCGGCGATGCAGGCGCTGCGCGTCGAGCCGGTCATCCGCCGCGCGGTCCAGGCCACGGCACTTGCGATCAGCAGCGTGTAAAGCAGGCTAGGCAGACGCAACGCGGCCATGGTCCAGTGTTGCCCCCAATCACCCGCCACCATGGCCTGCCAGAACAGCAGGGGCGGCTTGGTATTGCGCATGTGGTCGAGTTCCGAAACCAGCGGTAGCCAGTGGTCGGAGGCTGCCGTCAGGCGAGCGATATGGGTGTAGACGAGCTCGTCGCCGTTGCTCGGGTTGTACTGTCCGCCCAGGCCCAGCGCATAGATCACAACAGCCAGGGCCAGCAAGGCGATCCAGGCCAGGGTCGCGGCGTCAGGCACGCGTTGGGACCTTGACGACTCAGTTGGCATCGCTCAATGCGGCTTGCGCCGGCGAAAGGTCCAGCGGTCGTTGGCTAGAAAATTGCTGACGCTGGCGCTGAGGATGGCGATGATGTTGGCGATGCGGTAATCGATGTAGCCGGCCAGCAGCAGCGTCAGGAAGTACTGCACGGCGCTGCCAAAGCTCGACGCCGTTACGTATTGACCAAACTCGGTGCCGAGCAAGCGCAGATTGACGTGGCCGCTGGTAAGTCCTTTCTCCAGCGCCCGAACACGATCAGACCAGGTCCACAAGCGGTTCCAGGTGAAGTTGTTGATAGTTGCCAGTGTGATGGCCAACGCCAGTGACGCATACGGTTTCTTGTAGGCCGTTTCGATCGAATGAAACAGGTACTCGTGCCCGATGTGCAGCATCACCAGGTTCACTACCGTGCCACTCGCGCCGACAATACCGAACTTGAGGTAACGGTAACGCGCGATCCAGGCCAGCGCCCGCAGCAGTGCGCGTTGGATGGGCTTCATGGCTGGCCTGTCACGCTGTCGCGTTTTAGGTAGGCCAATGCGTCGGCCAGCACCGGGTCGGGCGCGATGCGCTTGAGACACTGGTTGTCGCCATCGCAAAAGCTCAGGCGGTGGTTGTATGCCGACAGGCATGGTGAGCAGGCAAGGCCGGACTCCAGTACCTGGTTGCGCTGGCCCAGCGGTCCGTACAGCCGGCCGGTTTCCGGGCCGAAGAACACCATGGTCTGGATCGGCGTCAGGGTAGCGAAATGACCGGGGCCGCCGTCGTTGGTGATTAGCAGATCACAGGCGTGAAACAGCATCAGCAACTCGCGGATGCTGCGCGTGTAGCCGGTCAGATCGACGCATGCCGCATGGCCGACTTCGGCGATCAGACTGCGCGCGAGCGCTGCGTCGTCTTTCAGGCCAATCAGCCCGACCGCATGGCCTGCCTCGCAAAGACCCTGGGCCACACGAGCGTAATGTGCGGCGGGCCAGGCGCGCTCGGGCAGGATGCCGCCACCGGCGTACAGCAGCACCACCTTGCGCCCTGCCAGCGCGCTGTGGTCGCGCACGACCTGGGCGCGGTAGGCCTGCAACTCGTCGGCTTCAAACGGCACCGACAATTCGGTATCCACGGGCAGACTGCGAATCGGCGCGGTCTTGTTGCGCGGCGCTGCGGCACCCTCTTCTAGCGCATCGACCAGCGAGAGAAACTGCTTGCTGATGTGCTGGTAGGGGTTGTAGGGGATGGCGTGGTCGATGAAGCTGCCGCGGTACAGCCCTTCCTGCGTGTGGGCGGTAAAGCCGACCCGCACCGGCGCACCGCAGGCAAAGGAGAGCAGGGCGCTGACCCGCGAGAAAAGCTCACAGTCCACAACCGCGTCGAGTTGGATGCGGCGAAGCAACCGGCTCACGCGCAGGATGTCTCGCAGCAGGGACAGGCCGGAGCTGTCGTCCAGCCCGTGCAGGTATTCGGCTTGGGTCAGGCCCAGCAGGCGCGAGACCACCTGGTTCTTCCTGAGTTGCAGCACGTGGATGGCCGCGCCAGGGTAGTTGCGGCGCAGGGCGGCGAACATCGGCCCGGCCAGCACAATGCTGCCCATCTCAGAGAGCAGGATCACCAGAATGTGGCGCGGCTTGGCGGCCAGGCCGCGGGGCTCGCCAAACAAGCCTTTGAAGCGCACCCACGCAGACACAGCGGCGCAAAGAAGCTGGCCGACCCAGCGGTCAATCCAGCGTTGTGTCTGCAGCTTCATGCGTTGCGGCCGGGTGCTGTGGTGGACCTAGAGTCCCGCAGCAGCCCGCAGTGCCTGGGCCTTGTCGGTGCGCTCCCAGGTGAACTCGGGCTCTTCTCGGCCGAAGTGGCCGTAAGCGGCCGTCTTCTCGTAGATCGGACGCAGCAGGTCAAGCATCTGGATGATGCCCTTGGGCCGCAGGTCGAAATACTCGCTGACCAATGCTGCAATCTGGTCGTCCGGAATCACACCCGTGCCTTCGGTGTAGACCGTCACGTTCATCGGGTGCGCCACGCCAATGGCGTAGGCAACCTGGATCTGGCATTGCCGCGCCAGGCCGGCGGCCACGATGTTCTTGGCCACGTAACGCGCGGCATAGGCGGCCGAGCGGTCCACCTTGGTCGGGTCTTTGCCGGAGAACGCGCCACCGCCATGCGGGCAGGCGCCGCCGTAGGTGTCGACGATGATCTTGCGTCCGGTCAGGCCGCAGTCGCCCTGCGGGCCACCGATGACGAAACGCCCGGTCGGGTTGATCAGGTACTTGGTGTCCGAGGTGATCCACTCCTTGGGCAGCACCGGCTTGATGATGTCCTCGATCACTGCTTCGGTGAAGGCCGGCTTCATGGTCAGGCCGTCGCTCATCTCCGGGCTGTGCTGGCTCGACAGCACCACGGTGTCGATCGAATGCGGCTTGCCATCGACATAGCGCATCGTGACCTGGCTCTTGGCATCGGGGCGCAGGAACGGCATGCGCCCGTCCTTTCGTAACTGCGCCTGACGCTCCACCAAGCGGTGCGCGTAGTAGATCGGCGCGGGCATCAGTTCCGGTGTTTCATTGCAGGCGTAGCCGAACATCAGGCCCTGGTCGCCGGCGCCGGTGTTGAGGTGATCGTCGCTGGCGTGGTCCACGCCCTGGGCGATGTCGTTGCTCTGCTTGTCGTACGCCACCAACACGGCACAACCCTTGTAGTCGATGCCGTATTCGGTGTTGTCGTAGCCGATGCGCTTGAGCACATCACGCGCCACCTGGATGTAGTCCACATGCGCGTTGGTGGTGATTTCACCTGCAAGCACGACCAAGCCTGTATTGCACAGGGTTTCTGCGGCAACGCGGGACTTGGGGTCTTGCCGGAAGATCGCGTCGAGGAT
>Ga0214247_1000795_pt1 | contig 16723 bp, 10 predicted proteins | sample TroBogypolimnion_18_FD_153085 | JGI IMG/M metagenome (GOLD analysis project Ga0214247, IMG submission 153085) | Freshwater microbial communities from Trout Bog Lake, WI - 03JUN2009 hypolimnion | ecosystem: Environmental > Aquatic > Freshwater > Lake > Hypolimnion/Profundal zone ... | reverse complement strand
TAATAGACCCTTTTACTGTAACTTGTCCAGGCCGGATCAAGGAAGTTCTTTCCGATTTTCCCGCCATTGATTGATGCGCAATAATAACCAGCCGCCGTGATATAAAATTTGGCCGATTGGATTTTCTTTTTCGCGAGGAAGTGCTTCCGGAAAAGTGGAGCAGGATCATCTCCGTACATCAGGGAGTCTGATACCGGTTGAACTCTGGCATCCCCAATCCAGGAGGCGCGTGTCAAATCATTTAATGGAAAATTTGGATTGTCAGAATTTTGACCAACACAAAAATTAGTTGCAAAAAGAAAAACAAGGTATCCAATCAGTTGATTTACCCTTAAATGATTCATAGTTTGTCAGGTGTGGAATTTGTTTTGTCGATAACTTGCCGGCCAGGGCAAACAGGTTTCATCCTGACGTTTCAAAAAAGGATTTACAGAACATCAAATAATTGAATATTAGATTATTGGAGTTCTGATTTATATTGTTTTTCTCTCTTTTTCTTCCCCTTTTTGTTCAATCCTGTTTTTGTAAGCCAGCCATTAGCCATCAGTTTAGCACCGGGCAATCCGGGGTGTACTCCGTCAGGTGACCAGTAGCGATCGGGAGCACGTTTAATGGCTTTGTCATACATCGTTTGGAAGGGGACATAAACAGCATTAAATTCTGCGGCTAATTGTTTGGTTGCTTTCCTGTAATCGTCAAACATCGGATACCATTGTTCCGGTTTGATGGCTCCGCCACCTTTCAGAGTATAGGGTTCACATATAATAAGCTGAACGTCAGGGAGTTTTTGTATGGTGTAATTGAGTAATTCCCTGTAATCGGTTATGAATTTTTGAAGGGTACCTTTATAGCCGCCGTTCAGGGTATGCCAATAATCATTTACCCCGACTAAAATACTTAGCACATCGGGTTTAAGGGCAATACAATCTTCATCCCATCTTTCGCGAAGCTGGTAAACTTTGTTTCCGCTCACTCCGCGATTATATATTTTTAAATTATTTTCTGCATATTTTTCGAGTAGCTGACCTGTGGCAAATAAAGCGTAACCATGCCCGACAGCTTCAGTATTATTGGCTTCTTTCTTTTTCCGATCCCTTCCCGCGTCTGTGATTGAATCTCCCTGAAACAGGATTATGGCATTTTCTTTAAGCACAATAACATTCTTTTTTGGCCGTGGTTTTTTCTTTTCGGATCCGTGGGCCAATGATGGAATTAATAATGCCCCTGCACCGGAGATAGCGGCTGTGACCAGAAAATTTCTTCTTGAATTTTTCATTTCTTGTTGGTTAAGTGTTTTTGACAACAGATTAATCGCTTGATATTTACCTTGAAATTCCGTACTTATTTCTGTTTTGCAATTTGCAATTTTAATTTTACATTTCTCATGGATTTATCTCTTTTTTCTTCCAATACCTTATTGCAGCCTCAATATTAACCCCGCTTTCCCACGGCCGGCATTTGCATCCCATGGCCAATGCTGAGCTGTAATATTCAACCCAGGATCCAGAATTATCCCGAAGATTCATCATTTTCCGGAAGATTTCATCCTTTAGCTGATTGTTAACCTCTACCAGACCATCGAGCAAGAACCCGTAATCGGAACCCAGGATCAGGTTCTTTTCAGAAATGTCGCCTGTTTCATGATAATATTTGATCACCCGGTCCAATAATTGCTGTTTCTCGCGGGGTGTGAAGAGGGTTGCATTGATGTAAAATGGAAATAGGGAGACGGAAACAATATTAAATATCTCTGGCTCCGGAATTGCGACCCCTGAATTATCCTTGGCCAAACAATCTTTGCAATAGTATAGCGGACCCCTGAAATGAAAAACCTTATCGGCATAACCTCCATGCCCGGGCTGGAGACAAACTCCAAATCTTGATGGGGGATACTGAATTTTTAATTCGCGTTCCGGATTATTGGTAAACAGGGTTCCATCTTTAAAGAAATTAGCGCGATAGCGATTTGTGCAGTCCTGAACAATATTTTTTAAATCAGTTATTTCTTTGCTGTGCCATAATCTGTTCTTTGTCAGACATTCAACCAGCTGGTTTGAGCCTTCGATAAACAGCAGGGTGGATTCTGCGGATCCGTTGTACATGACTTTTCGCGGCAATATTCCGCCGGCAATATAGGTTTCGTCACCATTAAACGGGAGCATTCCATCCACAAGATTTTTTTTCTGAGCCCCGACAGCCCACTCCAGCATCGGTAATATTTTATGAATGAATTGATAATCATTCGTTTTTGCATAATAATTCATCGCCTGAAGGACTACATAACCGGTGATCTCCACCTCGTCATTTTCGTGCCGGTGAAAAATATGGGGATAACCAATAGCCTGGGCATTTTTGAGATATCCCGATTCCTGCCAGTTCTGAAAATAAAACTCCAGAATTTTTTTTGCATCCCTGTAATGGCCCATGGCCAGCAATCCCCGCGATACGCCATATTGATCGCGGACATATCCCATGTGATATGCATGACCAGCCAGAACGCCGCCCGTCTTTCCCTGTTGTGATTTTATCAGAACGGAGATGTCATCAATGGCATCTTTTATGCCTTGATTTTTTATCTTCTCCCTGATCAACTGATGGGCCCGGGAGAATTCCTTCCACTGCCTTTGAGTCATTGAAAGCAATGAATCAACTGTTAACACGGCAAGAACGCTGGTGTAACGATCCAACTCTTCAACAGATTCACCTGCCGTCACAAAGATGGTACTGCTGCCGGGACCGATCTCCAGTCTCATCTTTTTATGCGTTGAATCGGGAGCGATAAATTTAGCAGCCCCGCCGGCCATAATGCGGTAATATCTTCCCTTTGGAGGCAGGTAAGAGAACATCAGCGGAACGGTTTTCTGAACTTCAACCAGATAACTTTGGCATATGCCCTTAATTTGGGGTGATTTTTTTTCAGCAATGACGGATACTCCTGAATTATAGGTTTTATATGATGCATCAGGGTTCACGGATAATTCATAGACAACTTCAGCTTTGGATGTTATTTTACGGATAAACGACCTTGCCGGGGTACTGATAAAATCGGTTTGAGCACAAATTACCGCACCCCCGCGCATAATCTGATGATTCCAGATTGCTGTTCCTGTTATTCTGTCTGAATGAACGCTATCTGATCCGGTAAGGGTTAAACGAAGAATTGAAGGTGAGGAATACGGAGCTCCGAAAAGTTGGATGATGTTCGATCCCTGGCCATAGAGGCAGATATTCCCATCTCCAATTGCGTGAATCCCTGTATTTGGTGACGTTTCTCCCTGCGCTTTCGAACCATACCCGCCAAAACCCAAAAAGTTTATGCAGAGAGTAACGATTAATGTCAGCCTGGAGATCATTTCAGAAAGGTTGTTTGGGAAATATTCAACATTGTATTGCATTGCCAGTCAGGCAGTAAGAGGTGTTAAATTCGGCTTTTTTGACTTTTATTTCAGGAAACTCTGAACCTTTGAAATAATCATGAATCAAAGTCCGGAATGTCCAGGTATTGGCCGTTTTTAAGGGCAGACTGATGTCCGACAATACCCGGAGCGGTATAAGCAAGGGCTTCGTAGATATTTATTTTAGGCTGCCGGTTATTAATCAAGGCATCGATAAACTCATGGGTTATAAAGCAATGCGAACCATCGTGCCCTGAATTGTGTCTTAGGGGTTCCGGCAAAAGAGCTGTTTGCCACCAATTGTGTTGTGGGTAGGCTTCCACTACATTCGTTTTATGTTGAAATCCGGCATCATCGGTGCCGGTTGTATCTGCAACGCGGATGATTGTATGATCCTTTCCCTCATCAAATGAAGAGAAGAACGACATTTTATCTCCTCGCCACTCACCGCGCTCGGTATTTCGCAAGGCGCCCTTCCAGTTTACTTCCACACGGAAAGGTTTTCCCCTGTTGGTTTTAAAGAATGCGGTTTCATTCCAGAACGGATTATGGTAAGGATTGTTTTGGATTAGCGGGCTTTTATCTCCCCAGCCAAGAGCGCTAACTTTAGCAAGTCTCTCTCCGGTCACCGAAATGAGAAACGCGGTGCAGTGAGTCGGGTAGAGCAGAGGTGGAAGGCCATGTCGCCAGGTCGATTTTCCATCCTCAATCCATAGCGCTTCCAGCCCCGGATGGTTATATTCGGCAGCGGCGCTGAACATTTCCCCGAAGAGACCCTCGTTGTAAAATTTTCTCACAGAGATCGTATTTTGCCGGTAATAGCTGGTTTCAGCCATCATATAGGTAAGACCGGTTGAACGAACTGTAGCTCTTAACAGAAAACAATCTTCAATGGTCATAGCTGCCGGAACAGCTGACAAGACATGTTTGCCAGCTTTTAGGGTGATCACGGCATGGCGCACGTGGTCGGGAGCCGGGGTAGCTATAAAGACGGCATCTATTTTGGGATCAAGGATCAGCTTTTCGAGTGATTCATAACTTTTTAAGCAGTTGTAAACCTTCATAAGATTTTCACGGCGGTCCTGACGCAAATCACTTACCGCCTCTACGATACAGCCAGGATGTTCATGAAACTGAAAACCCGCGCCAAAGCGGCCGCCAACAATTCCGATACGGATTTTCCTGGTACTGGTAATCCCGCCGGCCAGAGTCAGGTTTGGTGCAACGGCAAGGGTGGTCATGGCAATTCCGGTATTGCCTATAAATTTTCGGCGGGAAGCCTGATTGCTTATTTCCATATTTCAGAAAATTATGACTTTCATTTTAATTGTCACTTTATTTGTAATTGGCATTGACCCGGTATTCAGATCATTCATGAATTGAGGCTGTACCGGATGAAATATTGCCGGATACAGAGAGATTTCAAAACGGTTTATTACGGTTGATGAAGACAAATATAAAATAAAATTTTACAATAAAACATTGGTCACCAATGTTTGGGGACAGATATAAAATATCAGGATTAGTAAAAATTTAGTGGGAATCAGAGTGGGGAATTCTGGGATACGACAGGATTATAATTACAAAAAAGCCGGAGCAGTACTATGAAACTGCCCCGGCTAATCCAGTTTGAACGCAATAAACTGATGGTGTTTATTTTTTAATCCTTAATTTAGTAGCCCGTATTTTGGGTGATTTTGGGATTTGCCAGAATTTCAAATGCAGGTATTGGCCAATAGCGTTCCCGTGTGCCAAATGTGCACATGGTAGATTGACTAAGAACCGATACCGGAAGTGTTGGCAATACTGTCTGCATCAGGTTCAGTCTTTGCAGGTCGTAATAGCGCATGCCACCCTCCTGGGCAAATTCAGCCCGACGCTCATATTGAATGGCCAGTCGAATATTGGCTTGGCCACTCGCTGTTGAAGCAGGCAGGAATCTTGTGCGTACTGCGTTAAGTGCTGCAAGAGCATCTGTTGAGCGCCCGGTTTCGTTGAGAGCTTCTGCGTAAGTCAATAAAGCCTCAGGATAACGCATCAGAATAACATCCTGGGCGAGTATCTCTCCAACGGCAAGTGGTCGGGTATAGAGGATGTAGTAAGGGGTGTATTTTTTCCATGCATAACCTGTCGGATTGGTGCTCAGGAAATTTTTTGTTGGCTGATAAGCCATGGTGTCCTGAGAATTTTTGTTGGCAATGGTAAAAGTCAAACGGGCATCTCTGTTTAGAAATGGATTGGCTGCATTGTATTTTGGATTGGCGCCGGTTGCATCGTATGGAGTGCCGTCATCAAACTGATAGAATTTGAACAGGTTCGGACGGGCACAGTTGGTGGTCGACACAAGCCCGCCTATGTACGGAAAAGGAAGGATCGCTGAGGTGCTGTACCGTGCACTGAGCATAACTTCATTGTTGCTCGTGGGAGCAAGCATGTCGGATTCAGCCGTATTTTTTGAATTGTTTCCGTCGAAGAGTGATTTGAACTGCCTTTTTGTTACCAGACCAAAGGTGGGATCACCCGTGACTTTGAAGTTAGCCTCAAACAAACTAATTATGCCGGCATAATCGGGTGTTCCGTAATCCATCAGCTTGAATTTCATGGCCAGTAGTGCAGCCGTTCCGCTAACGATATGACCAGTGCCGTAGTAAGTTTTTGGAAGTACTTTGATGGCATTCATCAGATCAGTAACCATGGAGTCTTTGATGGCGATCCTCGAAGTCCGCGTTTCCTGTAAAAGCTGTGCTCTTGATCCGTCAGGCTGAAGGGTTAAAACGGCATCCCCAAAAATATTGGTAATGAAGAAATAGAAATAAGCTCTGAGGACTTTTGCTTCTGCAATATATTGAGCCTTCACTGCAGGGTCAATCACATTTGTCGGAGCAATTGCGGCAACAAAATTATTTACCTTTACGATGGCCTCATAGGTATTTGAATACATGACATTTAGCTGTCCGGTCATGTTGTTGTTCAATGTGTTTTGAACGAACATTTGCCAGGAACCGTCATCTGTGTAGCCATCGTCGGTAACGCCGGGGAAAGTATTTAATTCCTGATAACCATTAGCCGTAACCAGGTATAATCCTGCATAACAAGCGGCAAGTCCGCTTTGAATAGTGGCATCATTGGTATAGTAGGTAGCCGCAGGCACGACATTAAGTGGCTGAAGATCCAGGAAATTTTTACATGATAAGACACCAAATGCCAATATCAGTATCAGAATCGACTTTATAATTATTTTTTTCATCGTAGTATTTTTTTAATTTCTAAATATTAGAATTTCAGACTTACCCCCACGGAAAATATCTTATTTTGCGGGTAACGGAGAAAGGTGTTATCAAACTGTCTGGCTGCTGTGCCGTCGGTATAAACACCGGTGTACCGTTCCGGATCACCCGGAAAACGTGTGATAGTTAATAAGTTATCTCCTGAGAAATAAACCCTTAACGCCCTGATTCCATATTTTTGAAATTTAAAGGTATAACCTACATTAATATTTTTCAGACGAAGGTATGAACCATCAAAGAGACTGAAGGTGTTTCTTCCCAAATCACCATCCTGAACCCCCGGAATATACCAGGCTCCTGTTCCAACACTGCCAAAATCGAGCATTGGCATTTTGGTGGAATGGTTATTGGGTGTCCATCTGTTTCTCCACATGGTCGAAGGGGCAGCGGTATTGCCGTTAAATGGGTCCCATCCGGCTCCTTCAATATATTGCTTGACGCCATAAACGCCGTACAAGAAACAGGAGATATCAAATCCCTTCCAGGAGGCAGTCAGGTTCAGACTTGTTTCAAATTTGGGTGTTGCACCCTGAATAACTGTCCGGTCACCATCTCTGTTGACCACACCATTGGGTCCACCAACTCCCATTCCATAATTTGAAGGGCTTGAAGGTCCGTGAAGATCCTTAATAATCATGGTACCTGCAGGAACCGTACGCGTAGTTCCATTATAATTTACAACTTCGGGTGCCTGGCGGATTCCGGCAAAAATATTCAGGTAATAGGCACCATATTCAATTCCGGGAGCATACATCTGCTTACCATAAGGACCGGGGGTCGGATAAGTTAATACTTTGTTCCTGTTTCCGTCTACCAGCCAGGTAATTCCGTAATTGACATCGCCAGCATTCCCCTTATAGTTGATCGTCCACTCCAAACCTTTGTTCTGCATGGAACCCTGAGCCGAGACCTGTGTCCCATAGCCGGAATAGTAGGGCAGTTTAGCGTCAGGAACGAGAATATTAACAATTTTCTTGAGGTAATAGTCAACGCCAATGGTTAGTTTGTTTTTAAATAGCGAAATGTCAATACCTCCGTTGGTAGAGTAGGTTGTTTCCCAGGTTAGGGTTGGGTCAATCAACGCCGGTGAAGCAACTCCCTGGGTTATGCTTGATTTATTAAAGGCATAAAGAGGCTGTGCTCCCCATGCCGAGCCGGGTATTGCTGTGGTTGACAGGGAATTCTGATAAAGATAATTGCTGCCGCCTACGCCACTCTGATTTCCTAAGACGCCGAATGAACCGCGTAACTTAAGGTCGCTCATCCAGTTGATTTCAGGCATAAAAGACTCTTTCAACGGACGCCATGCAACGCTACCGGACGGGAAGACTCCCCAGCGTTTGGCGGGAGAAAACCGGGATGAACCATCGGCACGGGCATTGATTTCAACCAGGTATTTTTCCTTGTAGTTGTAATTAATCCGGCCAAAGAACGACTCAAGTGCTAGCTCTGATGAATTCCCGGTTGTGAATTGATTGGTGTTATTTACACCAGCATCGATTTGCTGAGCGGCTGACTGCAGGAAGTTCTGTCTTTGGGCAGAGAAAAAATTAGTCCTGGTGTATTCTGCCTGGTAACCACCCATTGCTGAAATATAATGGTTTCCAATTTGTTTGTGGGCGTTTAAGGTCGTGAAGAATACGGGATTAATCATCCGGCCATTGGCATCACCTGCTCCAAGGTTACCCCCAACACTACCCGGTTGTGCATTTGGAGGCTGAGTACCATCCCAATAATAGGTTGATGTTAAAGCCGAGAAAGAGTGTTTGAGATCGTTGTCAATATTAAAGCCACCCCTTGATTCCCAGGCTAGCCAATCGGTGATGGATACCTTTAAAAATGCGGAAGTTTCCAGCCGCAGGTCCCTGTCGGTAGTAGGGGTATTGTATATTGTGGCAAACGGATTGGTACTTGGGGTTTCAATGGTTGGGAATGCCATCGACACAAAATTGCCGTTTGCTAATCTTGGACCATAAGTGGGTGCCTGGTTAATGGCTTGATTCATTATGCTTTCTGAGAAAGGCAGGTTCTGACCCGGTGAATTACTACCGCCAGCTCCGTCCCTTTCGCTGTACATCGCTCTGGCTGAAACTCCGACCTGAATCCTTTTGTTTAGTTTGGAAGTTAAATTTATTTGAAGCGTATACTTCTTATAATCAAATCCCGTCATGGTACCCGGTTGGTTGATAATACCCAGGGTAATGTTATGGGATGAATTTTCATTTCCTCCGGTTATGCCAAGATTGATATTTTGAACTTTGGCAGGATTGAATAAGGCATTAGCCCAATCTGTGTTCGGGTGTTTTAAGTCACCTTTAGGTGCATTTTTATAACTGTCAATTTGTGCCTGAGTATAGAGATTTGCAGTGCCTATTCCATACCTGTTTTGTTTCGCCTCATTGTACATCGTCATATATTCAGCCGAGTTGGTAATTAATGAAGGCATTCTGGCAGGGGAATGCACAGAAATATCTGAGTCAAAACTAATCACCTCTTTACCCGTTGCTCCCTGTTTAGTTGTAATTAACAGAACACCACCGGCAGCCCGTGAACCGTAAATGGCACTGGATGCAGCATCTTTTAGAGCCGTAACTGACTCAATAGAGGAGGTGTTAATGGCTGAGATATCAGTCACCGGGATTCCATCAACAACAAGCAGCGGAGCAAGGTTTCCGCCAAATGAGCCTCTTCCTCTTAATGTCAGGTTCACCTGTTCATTTCCAGGCTCACCGGTACTCTGAATTACCGAAAGTCCGGAAAGCTGTCCCTGAAGCATCTCTGCTAAAGAGCTAATATGGCTGTTATTCAGTTTATTGCCAGATACAACCGATAAGGCGCCGGTTAGATTCACTTTCTTCTCAGTGCCATATCCAACAGTAACGATTTCCTCAAGTCCGACAACCTGCTCGGAGAGCTTAATATTGAAAGTTGATTTGTTTCCCAAAACAATTTCCTGGCTGCTCATACCCACAAAGGAGAATACAAGTGACTTCGTTTCTGCAGGAACTGACAGATTGAACTTCCCATTTAAATCTGTGATGGTGCCTATGGATGTTCCCTTGATTACAACACTTACCCCAGGCAAAGCAAGCCCTTTACTGTCTGCTACCTGACCAGTGATCTATTTCTTCTGTGGCTGTGGAGCAGACAAAACTTCTGTGTCAGCTTGTAAACCATCCCTTTTGGTTATAACTACCTGCCGGTCAAAAACCTTATACGTATTTTCCGAGGATTTGAAAACTTTCTCCAGAATCTCTTCCAGGGTTTCATTATTTGCAGTAATAGAGACTTCTTTGCTTAAGTCAACAATATTATCATAATAAACAAAAATGAATTCACTGCTGCTTTCTATTTTGTCAAATAGCTGTTTTACAGTGACCTGTCCGAGATTCAGGGTGAATTTCGTGTTTTGTGAATAGCTAGTTTTGGCGGAGGCTGTTGCTAATGAAATAAGTAGAATCAGCGAACATAATTTCATAATCAGCATGAATTTTTTAAAGTTCCGGATATACGGAACCAATAACCCGAATTTTTGCATAAATTTGTCTGGTTTTAATTTGTTTTTAATAAATTTCGATTGAGTTAAAACTTCTGACAGGCTATACTGCAATATGGCCTGTCATTTTTTTGTCTGGTTTGTCATCTCATTGGCTTAGTTGTTTTTGTGGTTAAATACTTCTCATTTCTATCTTATAGTCAGGCTAATAGTGTTTCCAATCATTTCGTATTTTAAAGGTGCAGTTGAACAGATGACTTTAAAAATATCCTCGCAATTGTTTTTGAGATCAAGTTTGCCGGTGAGGGTCATGCTGTTTATCAAGGGGTTATTGCAGGTTATTCTGACATTGTAATATCTTGATAATTTGGTTGTTATGGAGTTTAGTTTTTCCTTGTTACACAGCATCCACCCATCTTTCCATGACACATATTCCAATACATTGATCTTTTCTATTTTAGACTCTTTGGTCGATTTTTGATAATTATAGATCTGATTCGGTTTTATAACTACGTTTTCCGAAGCAGATGTGGCAAGAACCGATCCTTCGACCAAAACTACAGAAACCCGGGCGTCGTCTTTATACGCTGAAACGTCGAATTTTGTCCCCAGGACTTTGACTTTTATCTGATCAGTCACTACGAAGAACGGTTTTGTCGCATCATGGGCAACTTCCAGATACCCTTCACCCTCGATATAGATTTCACGGGTTTTCCCGTTGAATGCAACCGGATAGATGGCTCTGCTGCCTGAGTTGAGCCAGAGCCTGGTTCCATCAACCAGTTCAATACTGGAACGTTTTCCGAACGGGACAATTAACTGATTCATCTGAATGGCTCCTGTATTCCCGGTAAGCTCTTCGGTATGAACTTGTTTGTCGGTTTTTGTCTCCAGTTTGCCATCCTTTTTGTATTTAAGGTCAACGACTTTGGAGTTAAAAGTTTTTTGGGAGTGGTTTGCCAGAATCAGTTTAATCTCATTGCCGGCATTTATTTTAGCTGCAACAGACAGATAATCAACTTCTCCGGCTTTTTGTTCCCCCCTTTGGGTTAAAAACCAGCCGGAGAGGCCAACAAGAAACAAAATACTCGCTGCCGCCAACCATTTTTTCAGCGGGGATAACCTCCTTATTTCGGTAAATTTAGTTTGCCCTATTTTATTCCATAGGGCAATAACGTCATCTTCCGATAACGATTTCTCATCATGAATAAGACCTTTGATTATAAATCGGGCGTGATCGATATCTTTCTGATGAGTGGGATTTTCTGTCTGGTAGGTTTTCCAATACTGATCTGAAGCTTCAGAGGGTTTTAGCACCCATTCCACAAAATATTGATTGTGAATGAATTCGATTTTATGGTGTAGGTTTGCTGGTATCATGGAGCATCATTTTCCTTTAAAAGGAGAGATTGTTGATTTTGTACTCACTAAATCATGATTTTTTTTTAATAAGATCATAATTACGATTGAGTGGGCTGCCGGGCGGCATTTCAGGCCCGGACAATTATACGTTTCGAAAAACTCTCGCTGATGGATCCCTTATTTTAAAGGGGTAAATCCGGATTGGAGAAAGAACATAAATATATTTTTGGGTAAGCTCTCCCGTAGTTTTTCGAGCCCTCTGAAGACCAGGTTTCGGGCCGACTGGTAATTTAATTTCATGGTCTTGCCAATCTCTTCATAGCTCAGTCCGGAAACGAACTTTAAATATATGGCCTCTTTTTGCCTGTTGCTTAATGATTCTATGGCTTTTTCCAAATGTCGGTTTCTCATTTGGAGGGTTTCGTCTTCCTCCAGTTCCTCCTCAATGGAGGTCATATATTGAAAAGGCAACATTTCCTTATCAATCGAACTGAATATCCCTGCCTTGTCCAATGATTTGATGATTTTTAATTTCAACGATTTGAAAAGGTAGAGTTTGATATTGTTCGTCGCACCCAACCCGGAACGATATTTGGAGAGATCGATAAAAACATCCTGAATACAATCCTTTATCAGCTCCTTGTCAGGGGTTATATGGCACCCATATTTATAAAGGGACTGGACATGACTATTATAGATAACCCGAAATGCCTCCTGGTTGCCTTGAATAAACTCGTTCCATAATATGGTGTCTGAATTAACCTGGTAATCTTTGCCCATTTAATTCCCTATATTTTTTCATAAACAGTTCTCAAAGATAGAATATAAATGGTTAAACCATGAATTGAGTTTATGAAAATCGTCTGATTAATTAATGTTCATCGAGTAAATCATAGGACCATCCTGAAAATATAACTTCCTGATCCGATTTTTCTGCAAAATTTACCATCTGCAGTTTTTACCAGTGTTATTTTTTGTCCATTTTCGGTAACCGAATTTTTGTCATTTGTAGGTAAGTATATTGTAGCAAAGGTATTTGCAGGTATTTCCACATTCATCTCCAGGATGTTTTTTTCCTTTTTCCACTCACTTCTGATCAATCCAAAAGGGGAGAGGTAACTCGTTTTGACCCAGGTGAGGTCTCCGACAATCTCAGGTCTGATGATGATGTCCTTGAAACCGCAACTGTTTGCCTCCTGTTGAATCCCACCAAGACCGGAATAGAACCATTCCATAATATGTCCCAGCATCAGATGGTTATTGGAAACCTGTTCCAAAGCTGCCCACGATTCGGTCAGGGATGTTGCTCCTTTCTTTAATTGAAAACCGTATCCCGGAACATCATTCCTGAAGTTCATATCAAACAGCAATTGCGATCCACCACCCTCGGCAAGCGCCTTAACTAAAAAGTGGAATCCGATGTCTCCGGCGGTTAGCGATTTGCCCGATTCGGCGATTGATTCAACCAGGTTTTTGAATACTTCCTTTTTGTTGTTTTCATCCACTAACCCCACACACAGGGGCATTGCCATGGCTGTCTGGCTTCCGGTTGAATAAATTTTTGTCTTCGGGTTGAAGAATCTGGAATTGAACGCCTTCTTTACCTCCTCTGAAAGGAGGCGCATATCATATGCATCTTTCTTATTATGAGTTAGATCAAGCATTTTTGCAGGCAAAACAATGTCATAATACCAGATGGCTGTAGCGGTAAGTGCTTTGGGGGTTAGCTGAGCTTCGCCCGGAGATTTTGGCCCATAATCATACCAGTCACCTAATCCATAATCAAGGATGTGATTATCTGCCTTTGACCCCAAATAGGTGACATATTTTTTCATCATCGGCAATGCTTCTTCGATTACAGAAAGATCGCCATACCACTGCCACACCATCCAGGGGAGGATCACCCCGGCGCTTCCCCATTCGGGAGAATCACGAAAACCTCTCTGAAACGGAACAAATTCGGGGGCGATGTCGGGTACCAATCCTTCCGGAGTCTGTGCAACGATCATATCGCGGATGGCTTTCCGGTAGAGTGGATATAAGTTGTAATTGTAAAACATTGACGCACCCATCAGGTAGGTTTGTTCGAGCCAGCCCAGCTTTTCGCGGTGGGGACAATCGGTGACCACACTTTGTATGTTACTTTGAACCGCCCAGTCAATCAATGAGTAGATCTGATTGAAAAGCTGATTTGAACAGTTAAATTCTCCTGTTTTTGGCGCTGAATTACAAGTATGTACCATTTGTAAATCAATAATTTGCGGCTTATACTTTCCCGGTTTTTCAGATGTTGGGGCAGCGCCTTCAACCATTAAATATCTGAATCCGTAATACGAAAACCGGGGTCTCCAGATTTCTACGCCTTCACCTTTTAGGGTATAGGTGTAAAAATAGGGCGATCCGGATGCCTTCTGATTGATTTTTTTATCCGTTGTAATCAGCTCGCCGGGAGTCAGTTTAATTACGGAACCTCTTTTTCCTGTCACTTTAAGTTCGATGATTCCCGAGCAGTTCTGTCCGAAATCGTAGAGATACTTTCCAGGTTCCGGCTGCTCTGTTTTTTTTACCTGAATGATCTCCCTGACCGAAACCGGATTGTCAGTTTCGGCGGTTAACTGGGCTGAGGTAGCCGGAGCGACAAGGGCATATTTCCATTTGATATCGTTAAATCCGGGTGTATTCCACCCTTTTTGTTCCATTCTGGCATCATAATCCTCTCCACCATAGATGCTTGAGAAAAGGATAGGGGAGAGGTCACATTTCCAGTCTGTTCCCGAAATAAGCGTAGAGGAAGTTCCATCGGTATAATCGATTTTCAATTTACCGATCATTTTGGGATAGCCAAAGGCAATCACCAGCTTTCGGTACCGTTCCCTGTTGATATTGTAAAATCCGTTCCCCACAATTACCCCGATAGTGTTTTTGCCCGATTTTAAATATTGAGTGACGTCATAGGTATTGTAAAGGCACACTTTATCATAATTGGTCCAGCCGGGAGCCAGGAAGCTTTGACCGACTTTCCGTCCATTTATTGAAGCTTCGTATTGCCCCAACCCGCAAATATATAAGGTTGCATTTGTGATCTGCTTTTCAATCCTGAACTCTTTTCTGAACTGCGGGACTACACTTCGCTTGACAGCCTTGGTTCCCAAATCTTTTCCGTCACCATGCACCCCGGGAACCACTCTCATCGGTTCGGGGAGATTTTCATAGCTGATCCACTTTGCATTTTCCCAGTCTTTGACTGAAAGGAGTCCCATTTGCCAGCTTGCCGGTTTACTCCAGGCTGTCTCTTTCCCCGAATGGCTGACGACTTTTACTTTCCAAAAATATTTTTTTTCTGAAATCAACGGTGTTCCGGCATATTCAACCAGGGTTGACTGTTCGGATTTCACAATTTTCGAATCCCAGATATTTCCTGCGTCCTGTTGGAGCTTTTCGGGGCTGTCGGAAACAAGAATCTGATAGGAATATTGCCTGGTATCTCTTTCAGATGAGAGGATCTCCCAGCTTAGACGGGGATTCTGTATGCTAATCCCCGGCGGATTAATTCTGGAATCGCATTTTAGGTTTATGACTGATAACGGATTCTGAGCCTTGACCGGGAAGGCCAATAAGATTGCCATGGCGACAATTAAATACTTTAATTCGGTCATTTCAAATTAATTAGTTTATTAAATATTTTATTGGAGACCTTAAATGCAGTTCCGTGTCGGGTTCCATCGGGGAAAATTACCTTATCGGAGATGTCTTCCCAATCTTTCATATTTTTTGACCTCACTGCGCCATAATGATGGTCTCTGTATTTATCGAAATAGACATATGCATAGTCGCCAATTAAAAGTGCAGTTGGCCCTTCAGCCCAGTATTTTCCGGTAATTGGAGCAGATACTATAACAGGATAGGGTCCTGCCGCGGATTTGGCCTGCGTTATCCGGATATTTTTTTCGGGTGGGTTTGGATTTTCATTCTTGACAAACATATAAAATGTGTCTCCTTTTGACAGAATTGTTGCATCTATCACGCTAAAATCCGGATTAAAAAATAGCCTGGTTGGGGTGAAATTTTTAAAATCTGAGGTGGTGGTACTGTATATCCTGTGATTAAGCCCTTTTTCGCGTTCTGAATCTGCCACATCAGTATGTCGACCCGGAATGGTGGTGGCCCAGAAGATGATATAGTTTTTATTCTGAGGATCATATACCATTTCGGGAGCCCAGCAGTTTTTCGCAGTTGGCTCATTGGCCATTACAGGGATCGTTTTTTGTTCCGACCAGTTGATCAAATCGGCGGATGATGCGCAGCCGATCTGGCGATCTTTCCAGCTGCTCGTCCAAACCATGTGAAATATTCCATCTTTGCCCAGCAGGATAAATGGATCACGCATCAGTTTATCCGGACCAACTGCCGGAGCAACCATGGGTTTTCCTCCGTTTAGGGATTCCCATTTCAGACCATCATTGCTGTATGCCAGGTGTAATCCATCCTGACCATTGTCGGTAAAATAGGAAAAAAGATAAACCGGTTTTTTCGCGTAGCATTGAACAGCGAGTAGTAACAGCATTAGCAGGAGATACTTCACCCGAATTAATTTAGGTTATTTACTTATCGATAGATTCTTGATTCTGGTTGAATCCTCATAGGTTCTGTTCATCATCTTTTGTGAATGGCAGTTCATGAGGGTTTCACAGGTACACAAATTTTTTTCTCAGTTATATCGTTTAGAGATCAGCGAGCGTAAAAAAAGCACTGATTGAAAAACAGGATTGTTTTCAGGTTGGTGGATCTAAATCATGATATAGTCTAATTTGAAATTTAGCCCGAAAATACAAAAAATATGTTGACATAATCCACTGGTAGGTTTAGGTTGATGATCTGGTTTATTTTAGGACCACTGTTTTAATATTGACAAATTCCCGGATGCCGGCAGCGGATAATTCCCGGCCATAACCGCTCTCTCTGATTCCGCCGAACGGCAGCCGTGGATCTGATTTTACGAAGTCGTTTACAAAAACACAGCCGGCTTCCAACCCTCTTTCTGCCAGTAGTTTGCCTTTGGTCAGATCAGCAGTGAAAATCCCTGCGCCCAATCCGAAAACCGTATCATTGGCAATTCTGACTGCCTCTTCCTCCGATTTAACGCGGTATAAAACGGCTACAGGTCCGAAAAGTTCCTGGTGGTA
>Ga0214247_1000771_pt1 | contig 17073 bp, 14 predicted proteins | sample TroBogypolimnion_18_FD_153085 | JGI IMG/M metagenome (GOLD analysis project Ga0214247, IMG submission 153085) | Freshwater microbial communities from Trout Bog Lake, WI - 03JUN2009 hypolimnion | ecosystem: Environmental > Aquatic > Freshwater > Lake > Hypolimnion/Profundal zone ... | reverse complement strand
TTTTCTGAGGATTTTCTGTTAGGCTCCGAAAATGACAAGGCCACTCCGACTGAAATTCGCAGGTGCACTCTATCGCGTCACTTTACGGGGTGATCATAGGGAGGCTACACCATGGCCGAAATTGGACGTTATTTTGGCGTGCGCTACATGACCGTCAGTAGAGCGGTACGAAAACACGAAACTGCACGGTGCGCATGAGAAATGTTGGAATGTGAGAACTGACCCCGTACCCGACGTACCCCGTGAGAAATGTTGGAATGTGAGAACTGACCCCGTACCCGTTGGAATGTGAGAACTGACCCCGTACCCGTTGGAATGTGAGAACTGACCCCGTACCCGACGTACCCCGTGAGAAATGTTGGAATGTGAGAACTGACCCCGTACCCGCGTGTACCCGCGTACCCGCGTGTACATGAGAAATGTTGGAATGTGAGAACTGACCCCGTACCCGGACCCGCGGACCCCGCGTGAGAAATGTTGGAATGTGAGAACTGACCCCGTACCCGCGTACGAATGAAAAAGGCACGCCGAAGCGTGCCTTTTTTCATTCAAGCTACTGAACGGGTATTACTTGTTGCCGTTGCGATTGCCGCCGAAGCCAGGACGGTTGCCGCCAAAGCTTGGACGATCACCGCCACGTGGAGCGCCGTTGCCGCCGAATGCCGGACGGTCGCTACGCGGTGCGCCTGTGTTAGCGCGAGGTGCGTTGCCGAAGCTGCGCTCTTGACTACGTGGTTGTTGTGATTGGCCGCCGAAAGCAGGACGAGCCTGACCGCCGAAACCAGCACCTTCGTTGCGAGCAGGATGGGCATGACGGCTATCCGGTGCGCTGTGATGGAAACCAGCGCCGCCGTTGTTGCCGTTACCAGCAAATGCCGAGCTGCGATTGCCGCCACCAAAACCACCACCGTTACCGCCGCCATTGCCGCCACCAAAACCACCACCGTTACCGCCGCCATTGCCGCCACCAAAACCGCCACCGTTGCCGCCGCGATTGCCAGCGTATCCGCCACCGTTACCGCCACCGAAACCATTGCCACGACCAGGACCGCCGTTGCCACGTGGACGCTCAGATGAAGGGCCGGTGCGCAGCTTGTACTTAGGCTCCAAACCTTCGATCGTGTGCATCTTGATGCTTTGTTCTGTGTAACGCTCGATACGCTTCAACAGTTGTGCATCGCGGTTAGACGCGAAGGAAATCGCGATACCTGATGAACCGCCACGACCGGTACGACCGATACGGTGAACGTAGTCTTCAGCAAATTTAGGCAAGTCGAAGTTGATCACGTGTGAGATACCACGTACATCCAGACCACGTGCAGCCACGTCAGTTGCAACCAGAATACGCACGTTACCGTTACGCATATTCAGCAGCGTACGATTGCGTTCGCGCTGGCTCATGTCGCCGTGCAAAGCAGCAACGGAATGACCTTGAGCAGAGAGTTGATCAGCCAGGCCGTCAGCATCGCGCTTGGTAGCAGTAAATACCAATGCTTGATTGACTTCAGTATCTGTCAGCAGGTGGCTCAGCATCTTGTTCTTGTGCGCTACGTCATCAGCGAACATCATGCGTTGTTCGATGTTTTCGTGCTTGTCTTTAGCGGCAGAAACATTGATACGCTTAGGTGATTTGAGCAAACGTGAAGCCAGATTGCCAACGACACCTTCCAGAGTTGCCGAGAACAGCAATGTTTGGCGAGTCGCCGGAGTTGCAGCAGCGATGCGTTCTACATCATCCACGAAACCCATGTCCAGCATGCGATCCGCTTCATCCAGAATCAGCATTTCCAGACGCGAGAAGTCAATACGACCGCGTTCCAGATGGTCGATCAGACGGCCTGGAGTGGCTACCAGAATGTCAACGTGGCTGGAGAGCAAACGGTTTTGTACAGGGTATGGCATACCGCCCAAGATGCTGATGATCTTGAAACGCATGTTTTTGCCGTACTTGGTCGCTGCGTCACAAACTTGTTGTGCCAGTTCGCGAGTTGGAGTCAATACCAGTACGCGCGGGCCTTTGCCTGGCATAGCGGATGGAGTAGCCAAACGGTTCAGTGCTGGCAGGATAAATGCTGCTGTCTTGCCGCTACCGGTTTGAGCCGATGCCATCAGGTCGTGACCGGCGATAACTTCAGGGATAGCCTGTTCCTGAATAGGAGTAGGTTCCGTGTAGCCGGACTCGGTAATAGCCTTGAGGATAAGTGGGTTTAAATTCAGGTCTTCAAATGTCATGTTGCTTCCTTTTTAAAATCAAAGGGATACTACTTCGTCATCAGGATGCGGCGCGCGCAATAGCGTACGCCGGATAAATCCGGAATGGCGAACTATATATGTAGTTCCCTAAAGTAAGCGCAGGTGATAGAGCTACCCGAATACGGGTAGAGGATTAACCGGCGCACAAAACATCGTTGCTAACCGGGAAACCCTGGAAATCCGTTAAAAACAACGAATTGTTGTAGAGTTCTTTAGACAGGTGTACAAAAAGTACACGAGAGGTAGGTCGGAAACGATGAACTAATGCCGCATAGCTTGCGGCAAGGCGCGCATTATATCTAATTATTCATTAATAGCTAGCGATATTTGTATTATTTTTAAATTATTTGTTTTGCTAGTTTCTTCCGGTTGTTTAAAAGTGGACTGTAATAAGGGTTGATAGGTTTCCGAACTAATCTATAATCGGCGTAGTGTCTTAATCCAAATTTTCAAATTCCGTTTTATGAAATTAATCCACACTCCTCTGAGCATCAGGCCGTTGTTGCGTTTGCGCGCAATATTGCTTGTGCTGTCAGTGGGGTGCGCGGGCGCTGTTCCGGCAGTCGAGATGATCGCCCATGCGGATGTGAAATCGCAATTTTTGACGCTCAATACGGCGCGTTCCATGTTTGGTATGCGTCAGTCAGCATGGCCTGACGGGACGCCTGTGCGTGTTTTTGTATTGCCCGAACATTATTCCCTGCACGCGGCCTTTTGCCGGGAAATTCTCAATATTTATCCCTACCAGTTGCATCAGTCCTGGAATCGTCTGGTTTATTCCGGAACCGGGCAAGCGCCCACCGAAGTGGGCTCTGAACAGGAAATGGTAGAAAAAGTGTCGAATACGCCGGGTGCAATCGGCTATGTCAATAAGGTTATGAATAATGATCCAGTTCTTCCGATTTCTTTACGTTAGTTTAGCCTGGCTGTTGTCAGGCGCAGTGGTTGCAGCCCAGTTGGAGGGTGTGCAAGTGCATGCGTTTGCCAGTCAGGGGGGTATTTTGACCAGCCAGAATCAATTCGCCGGTAGCACGCCAGGTGGCGCGGGTTTTGATGCGCGTGAATTGGGTGGCAATGTCTCATGGCAGGCGACGCCCGACTGGCTGGTGTCGGGGCAGTTAGTCTCGCGCCGGGCGGGTGCCATGGACAACGGCGCGGTGCGTTTGGATTACGCGTTTGTCGATCACTCCCTGTTTGAAAATGAGCAGCGCAATCTGGGTGTGCGGGTGGGTAAGGTGAAGAATCCCTATGGTTTCTACAATATGACACGCGATGTGGCGCATACCCGTGCCGGCATCATTTTGCCGCAGTCAATTTATCAGGATCAGATCCGCAATTTTTTCCTTGCTGCACCCGGTGTGTCGCTCTATGGTAACGAGGAGCGGGGTGTCGATTCGCTTTCCTGGCAGGTCAGTGTGCTGCACCCTGAAGTTAATAGCGCCAATCTGACGGCTTATATCGTGGATCCACAGTCCGGTCATTTCAATGGCCGTACCTCCATGCTGTCACAGTTGTTGTGGGAGCAAGATGGCGGAAAGTGGCGCGCCGGGTTGTCTTTGGGTCAATTTGACGTGCATTTTCAGCCGGCGACTACGGATTTCTTCGGCATGGGAAGTTTTGCCGGTGCAGGCGATGTGAAACTGAACACCGGGGTGTTGTCGCTGGAGCACAACCGTGAAGACTGGAGTTATACCGCCGAATATGCCAGTACACGCCAAATCAGGAATAATTTTAATTTGCCCGGCGCGCTGGCGATAATGGATAAAGACACCACGATCGAAGCGTATTATTTACAGTCTCTCTGGCGTTTCGCGCCGCGCTGGCAGGCATTGGCACGCTACGACGCGCTTTATCTGGATAAGCAGGATAGAAACGGTATGATTTTTTCCGCAGCGACCGGGTTGCCAGCGGCACAACGTTATGCCCGCGATGTGACGGTAGGTCTGCGCTATGAACCGACACCGACTTGGTCGTTATTCGCCGAGATTCATCATGTCAATGGTGGTGCCTGGTTGTCCAAGCTGGAAAATACCCCGGCAACGTTAACAAGCGCCTGGGATATGTTGTTGTTGCAGGCTGCCTGGCACTTCTAGCGAGATCATATAATGACTGCGGCTTATTTGAGTGTGCGCTGGAAAATTATTCTCTTGGCCAGTCTGGTGTTGGGCTTGACCAGCGCTTTATTTATCTGGCAACAACACAGGGAACAGTTGCGCGAATTCACCGACAATCAGGCCGGATTTCGTGAACGTTCCCATTACATCCTCGATTATCTGTTTCAGTCACAAACCGAACGGATGCAGTTGCTGGCGAACTTGCTGGTATCGCAGCCTAATGTGCGTGAGGATATCTTAAACCGGCGCGGAGACCGGTTAGCCGAGCGGGTAGATGCATTGGCTACCGAGATGAGCTTTGATCAGGGTGTGACAGCAGTGGTTTTTCATGACGCCGCTCAGCAGCGGGTAGGTTACTGGGGTAACCCTGATTACGCATCCGGTCTGCTTTCCTTTGTCCAGTTAGCGGCAAAAGAGGAAACGCCCCAAACGCATGTCGAATGCAAGGTGACGTGTATGCAGTTGACGGTGATCCCGATCAGCGATCAAGGTCGTACCATTGCGACCGTGTCTATCATGAGTAATCTGGAAAGCCTCCTCAGCGACTTGCACAGGCTGAGCGCTTCGGACGTCGCCGTGCTCAAGGGTCGTCTGCTCGCTGAAAATCAGCCGCTAGCCAGCATGCAACTGATTTCGGTTAGCGGTGGTGCGCCGATAAGAGACGTGCTCGCTGCGGCGCGTCAAAGCATATGGCCGCAGGGGCGATTTCAATTGAATCACGCAGGCCAAGTGCATCAGGTCGTCTTGATACCGGCCCCGTTAACCGGCGATGATCAGGCGAATTTTGTGCTGATACACGACGTCAGCAAACAGATCAATCAGATCGAAACTTATTACCATAATAACCTGATGCGCGGTTTGGCAGTGATGGGCTTGGCGATGCTGCTGCTCTATCTGATGCTGCGTCCGACCATGCGTCGTATTCAACATGTCAGCCAGATACTCCCCTTACTGGGGCAAGAGCAGTTCGCTCGGGTGCGTGAAAATTATGCAATCAGGCCGCGTGCGCTATGGTCTGGCGGGCGTTGGGCCGATGAAGTGGATGAGCTGGAAAGCCTGGCTCAGGCCTTGGCGGGACGGTTGGAACAGCTAAAGAATCAATCCGTTGAGCACGTGGACTCACTCAACCTTCATGCGCGTGAATTGATGCGCGAGCGGGATTTGGTCTCCGGCTTGCTCGATACTGCGCCTGTGCTGATTTTGAGCTACGACGGGGCGGGCCGGATACAGTTGGCGAATGCCTATGCGCTGAGTGTCTGCGCCAAAACGGGGCTGACAGGGGAGAGTTATCCGGTATTGTTTCTGGGCATGAGTCAGGATGAATATGCTGTCACCATGGCCAAAATAGAGGTCGGGGTAGTGCATCGTACAGAGTCACGAATGACCGCGCCGGATGGTACGGTGACCGATGTGCTTTGGTTTCACTCGCGCTTGGCCGAGGGGGCGGGCCAGGCGTCCAGCTATCTGTCCATGGGGATGGATATCACCGAGCACCGTATCAACGAAGCCAAAATTCATCATCTCGCCTTCTACGATGTCCTGACTCAATTACCTAACCGGCGGGGGCTTAGCGATTGCATACAACATGCGATGGCATCGAGTGCCCATCACCGCAGTTATTGCGGGTTGGCCTTTATCGATTTGGATTATTTTAAACTCTTCAATGACAGCCGGGGGCAGGAAGTGGGTGACCATTTGCTCATCGAAATGGGCACCCGGTTGCGTGCCAGTGTGCGTGAATTTGATACCGTCGCCCATCTGGGTGGCGATGAGTTTGTAGTTTTACTTGAGGAATTGAGTGAGGATGCCGGATTCGCGGGGATGCAAATGCGTATGATCGGTGAAAAGCTGCGCCTCGCCATCAACCAACCGTGTTCCTTGCCCGGTGCCTCTACGCCCTTCACCGGTCGCGTCACGGCGAGTGTGGGCGTTAGTTTGTTTACCGGTCACGACAAAAGTGTCGATGAACTGTTGCGCCACGCCAATATTGCCATGTCGCATGCCAAGAGTGCAGGGCGCAATACCTTACGTTTTTTTGATCCTAAGATGCAGTCCGGTATCGAGTCGCGCACCGCGCTGTACGCCGATTTGCAGCAGGCACTGTCTTGCAATCAGTTTAGCTTATTTTATCAGGTTCAGACTGACGAGCAGGGGCGCACCCTGGGTGCCGAGGCGTTGTTGCGTTGGACCCATCCGGTGCGCGGTGTGGTATCTCCGTTGGACTTTATCCCCTTGGCTGAAGAGTCCGGACTGATCCTGTCTATCGGTTTGTGGGTGTTGCAAGCCGCCTGTACACAGATCAAGATATGGGAGCTCAATCCAAAAGCTTGCCATTTGCAATTGGCGGTCAACGTCAGCGCCAAACAGTTTCACCAGGAAAATTTTATCGAGCTGGTGTTGCAAACGCTGGACGAGACGGGGGCGAATCCGGCAAGATTGAAGCTTGAATTGACAGAAAACGTGGTGCTTAATGATATTTCCGACTCCATACGGAAAATGCAGGAGCTGAAAAAACTTGGGGTGAGTATTGCGATTGATGATTTTGGCACGGGCTATTCGTCGCTCTCCTATCTGACGCAGTTGCCGCTGGACCAGTTGAAAATCGACCAGTCGTTTGTACACAACATCGGTGTCAAGCCCAGCGATGCGATTATCGTTAAAACCATCATCAGCATGGCGAGCAATCTGGAGATGGCAGTTATCGCTGAAGGGGTGGAAACCGAGGCGCAGCGCGAGTTCTTGGAAGCGGCTGGATGCCTGGTTTATCAGGGATATCTGTTCAGTAAGCCTGTGCCGATAGAGCAGTTTGAAGCGCTGCTTGCCTTAAAGGATAAGGCTTACAGCCTATTTGAACCTTCTTCAACAACACCCTCTGTAGCTAAAACGTAGCTAATTGCATCCAACTTGCTAGCAGCGGCGGCTAAATGGCTAGACGATAAATGTGCATATCGTTGAACCATTTGACTGCTAGACCACCCGCCTAAATGCTGGATTTCAAAAACAGTCACGCCGTTTTGAACCGCCCAACTAGCCCAGGTATGGCGCAAATCGTGCCAGCGGAAATCCGTGATGCCAGCCCGTTTTAACCCATTTCGCCAGACTTTGCCGTTAGCCCTCGCAATCCGCTTACCACCTTTAGTAAATACCAGCGTGGGATGCTTGCCAACCTGTTTGGTCAGCACCGCCAATGCTTGCGCATTGAGCGGGATGGAAAGCGCCTTGCCGTTTTTACTACTACTCGCTGCCACCCAAACGTGAGCCGCGTTTAAATCAACCTGCGACCACGTCAGCTTGAGGACATTGCTGTAACGTAAACCACACGACAAGGTAAAAACCACCATGTCTTGAAGGTGTTCAGGCAAATGTTTTAACAGGTGCTGAACCTCCGCAATCGTTAAAAACCGTGTCCGACCTTGAGGCTCCTTGAACATGGTGATTCTTGGCGCCTTATCCAGCCATTCCCAGTTTATTGCACGATTCAATATGGATCGCACCAGTGAAAGGTAACGGTTAGCCGTGCTTTTAGTATTGCCTTTCAGCTTTGCCTGCCTGATTTCGTCGATTACAGAGACCGTGATGTCATTCAGCGTCAAATGACCCAGATACGGATGCAACCACGCCAACTTATCCTTATCCTGTTGATGAGTCCGTTTATCAGAAGTTTCCTGTAAAAAACGCACCACAGTTTCTCGCCACGACCTGACCGGCTTCGCGCCGAGCTTTTTCTGCTGCCAAAGATCAGCTTTCAGCTTGTCGTGATACTCCTGCGCTTCAACTTTTACGGTAGTCCCAGTGCTTCTTTGTACGACTGATCCACCGACCGAAATTTTGATCCAGTAGACTTGCGAGTCTTTTCTTTTAAAGAGCGACATGATAATTCTCCTATCGAATCGCCCTGCGCTATCTGCGGACGGTATTTTGCTCTTATTGAGGCGAGCAGGTCAACATCAACAAAGACCCACGCCCGCCCCACCTTGGCGGCAGGCACTGCACCGGAACGCGCTAACTTGAGCAAAGTCTGCTCATGCACGTGTAAATAGGCAGCGGCCTCGGCTAGATTGAGGGTGATCGGGGTGTCCATAACAAATTCGTCTAGTTGCTTACGCAGTCAGCGCGCCATCGCTGACAACTCGACGGCGGCGGTATGTAACGGGCACGGTGGGCTTTACCTTTTGAGCAGGTTTGTTCTGAGTTTGCACAAATTCTTTTTGCTCAGACAATCGGCACCCCGCATCTTCCAAGCGGCGGGTATACCCGTGGCGCGGAATCTCCGGCATGGCTTCGGACTTTGCACGGCGACGTTTCCACTCAGCCGAAATGAGTGCGCGCATTTTCGTCACGTTATCCCGCACCCCAGCGAATCCCGGCGAACGCACTATCGAGTGAATTATTTGTTGTAATTCCAAATCGCGCTTGGCCCTGATGGTCGAGATAATGCTTTCACAAATCAAATCGTATTGGTTTTGCGTATAGCGCCATGTCCATGCAGGCTTCTTGGATTCAGGACGTGTCCGCCGCACCAATTCGTATCCGGTGATGGTGATTTTGTCCTCCAGCGCATCCTTCCAGTCCTGCCCTGAATGATCGGCTTTGTCACCCGGATTGCGTAGCAAAATCCAGGTCAAATGTTTCTCATTGGCTTGTTGCAAAAACAACAGTCGCGCACTGGCTTCCCCCAGTTTTCTGGCGCGGCATGCCTGAAGCTTGTTTCGCGAAGTTTGAAGCAAGCTGTCCATTTTTCCCGCAAAGAATCCGGCTTTATCCGTTGAAATAGCTCCCTGTACATATTGTGTATGTCCGGATCGCACTAAATCTGCAATCCGCTGCATAAAGGGGGTTTTATAGGTAAAGACAAATGGGTCTAGACAGATCGTAGCAGGTGAATTCATGATGCACTCCAAAGAAGAATTGGCTGGAGTATTTCACACTATTTTATAAAATAAAACACATAACTAATTGATTTTTAATGTTAATAATTCATTGCGACGAGTTTACCCCACCCACTCAACACCTATAAAAATAAGTGAGGGGGTGCGCGCGAACACCCAGCCATCCCGAGGCACGTTTTACGTCGAAGGATCGGCCACGGTCTGATATGCGCTGCACGGGTTTGTAATTTTTTATGGGTGGCGATGTACAAAAGGGCGGCAGCAAACTACCCTCAATTCGCCATTGAAATGTCACTGTGCATTTTTCTGTTCGAAGGTAAAAAACAAGGAAAGAGCAATCGTTCTTTATGCGATTGATGGTGTCCTGCCAAAGTGACGGAGGGATGTACCGGATAAGGCATCGGACGAAGAACAAAAACACCCGTTCGGAGGACGGGGCGTTCAGTCTGCCCTGAAAGGCTTTTTTTAAAAAAATATTCGGGGGCAGAGGCTGGCGTGGCCGCGCCACGCCAGAAAAAATCCGCAGGATTTTTTGGGTTTGAAACCAAATAAAAAGTAAGTTTCGCTTTGCGAAACTAAACGAATAGAGATTCCAGATAATTGCTTGCAATTATCAAAATAATGCTTATGATCAACTCGTTACACCGTTGGCCGCCAGCCGATTTTACTCACTCGTTGAGTTGATTGGCCGCCAAGCCAACCACTCGACACGCACTCGGGGCGTATGCCCCAATACCCTGCGTTAGCCAAACGCGGGTACTCAGACGTAGCCGGATGCACGTAATGGTGCTCGTCCGACTGCAACGGGAGCGGGAGGCTTACAACCTCCTATCGACCCAATCCGCACCGGTACCAAGGTGAGATTGGGCGACACGGACACGGGAATCCCAGTAATGGGTATTTACCTGGCCACTCTGAAAATCGGTAGATAGGCCGATCGACGGCTCGTCGCGAAGCCCTTTAAGGGATAAGTGCGAGACGTTTGCCACTGGCGTGGGCTAATGAGGCCGCAGAAATGCGGCAGGGACCTGAGGAGAAATCTGGATGGTTCGGCACCCCGTGAAAGCGGGGGTCTTTGTATAGCTTAAGCGTTTTATTGCACCCATCGTGGGTGCATAGTGGGGTTTATGATTGCCGTGGTGTATCAGTAGCTATTAGTTTTGTTGTTGGTAGGTGAGCGTCTTGGGAGTCTCAAGCCACTGAAACCCGATGATGGCGGTATCGTCATTGGGGTAAGCGTAGCGACGCAACAAAATTAGGCAACGGCTAAATAAACGTAGTAGGAGAAAGCCTTAACCCGGCAATTTTGGGCATGGCATTGGTCTAACGTGGGAATCGCTGACTGGGGGGCGTGGCAGCCCGTAGTACCTAAAAGCGAGGGAGCGAAGATGAGTAGGCGTCAAGCATAATGGCTGACTGATATGGTCGTTGTGTGATGCGGCGAAAGCCGGTAAGCCGAAAGTTTTTATCTGAGGCAAAGTGTGTGGAACGTCCTCTGGCGGGGGCGCGAGTGAAGCAGTAAAGGTGTGATGACAGGTGTGCGTTGGCGCGTACCCTGTCGAGGTGGCTTTGGCCGGTCACTTAGGAGGCGAAAATCCTTCTGTAATAAAAAGCTGTGTTGTTTGACAGCGAGAAAAGCACCCAATGCTTAATTGGGAGGTCTCGAAATACCTTAAATATGGTAATGCCTTATGGGCGCGCGGCAATGACCGCTAATCTTGGCAACAAGAAAAAAACCGGCGTATTCTCGTAATACGTGTGAGTGTAGTATAAAAAGGTGTATTTTGACTTGGTCTAAATCGATCTGATAAAGATCGTCGCTGGGCGAAAGCTCGGCAAACAGTGCAAACGCCGCCCCGTTTGGGGTGGCGTTTTTTAATAAAGAATTCGAGCACACCTCGCCGGAGTTGTGCTATTTTGAGCGTCAGCTTTATTGCTTAGAATTTGGTAGGTTGACGATCTGGATCGTGCCAATTGCCGACTGTCACGGAGTGGAGCTTGAACGTCTGGTGTCAGCAGTACAGCGGCCGTTGGCGAGTAGAATGCCCAGCAGGCCCTTGCTCTTACGTTAGTCCTCTCATGAAAATTTTTATCGCTATTGCCCTTTTACTTCAAATTTCTTGCGCACGTGCCGAAGAGTTGGCATCTGAATTTCCTTCGGCTGCGAATGCGTTCCTTGAGCGTGAACTACCAGTCATGGAGGCCGCCGTTGTTGCAAAAGATCGAAGTTACTTCATGCCTGCGCTTGAGCGAATGAAGGCATTTCTGGCGGAATGGGGTGGCAATTCACCCAAAGGCTCAGCAGCGCTTGATAGCTTTCCTGCCTGTACCAATGCCGTATCCGACTTTTTGATTGGAGGGCTTTGTCGTATTTCGCCTCCTGGTTCAATTTGCGAGCCGAACACTTTTCTCCCTCGCCTTGAAAACAACGTCCGCCAATGCCAAGAGCTCGCGAGGGCTACTCACCCTTGATTGTCTGGTACGTCTCGGTAATAGCCGCCGCAATGGACAAAATCTGGTCGGTTAAATTTTGTACAGATAAAAAATCTTCAATGGCTGGTTTGTGGCGGTGTATTATCCGAACCGTCCATCAGGAACGTGCCAGTAGCAGTCGTTCAGGCTGCGCACTATAAGAAGGTTGAAAAATAATATATGGCTTTATGGTGGGGAGCGTCGCTTAAAAAATTGTTCATTGCAATTTGCTTGATAGCACTTCCAGTCAGTGCGGTTTTTTCTACTGACATGAATGAAGCTCTTAAAGCAAGTAAACTCAATGGAAAACTTTTTTTTATTGCACAAGATTTGTCTGCACCCGTTGTTCAAGGCATAGGAATTGCGAAGCGGATTTATGAGATGCCAGTAAGTGGATCAAAGCCAATTGCAACATTAACATCATTTTTTAAGGCTTCAGATTTAACGTGGTATCCACGACTTCAAGTTCTTGGTTTTAGTAATCTGTCTGATACTAAAAATCTAGAAGGTTGGTTTCAATTTAAACCGACCGATGTTTTAATCGGCACAGAGGTAAATGCTACAAATATCTCAAGGACTTTGCCGCTGGATTTTCATGTGAATTTTTACGGTTTGACTACTATATATGATGAAATTCAACCTTATTTTGATACCAGAGTAACTTTATCACCTGACGGTGGCAAAGTCGCCGGATTGCTACACGCCCCTGAGCATCCAGAGATACATCAAGTATGTATTACTGATACACATGGCGTAGCTGCACCAAATTGTGTTGAGGGTATTTCAGGTTGCATCGGTCATAGTCCGACATGGTCGCCAGATGGCGAGTGGATTGTCTTTGCGGGTCATATCAAAGCTAATCGTTCTCAGTTTTGTAACTTATTCGAACTATTTATCATTGATAAGAATGGAAAAAATCTAAAGCAACTAACTGATGTGCCAGGTGAAAAACTCACTGGTATCTCTGCTCAATCCATCGTGGTCGCGGGGAAGAAAGAGCAGTATGTGCAAAAATCTGGGCATCCGGCATGGTCTCCTGATGGACAATGGATTGCATTTGAAACCCCTCGCGGCATTTGTAAAATTCATCCGAACGGAACTTCATTTGAAATCATTGTTAAAAATGGATTTTCTCCAACTTGGTCGCCTGATGGAAGGATGATTGCATATATTGCAGCCAGAAAAGATTCGCGAGCTACAAAGGCATCTTATTGGCCATATTTTGGTGCAACAAGTATCTATATAAGTTGGGCTGATGGAACGGGGGAAAAAGAAGTTGTAAGAGATAACGACATTCTTTTTGCTGATAGCAATTTAAATTGGGCTGAATAAAATGGAGTGGCATCTAATGACCGCATCTCGGCAACAGGCCGACGTGATAGTCGGCAGTCTGCTTATGTTTGAATAGTTCTGCCTATTTCACGTTTTTCATCGTAATGTAATTATGGCGCGTCGATTTGCTAAAGTTTATGCAATATTAGTTACTACCCTTGCTCTATGGGCTTGGTATACAGACGTAAGCCTCCTCCATTCACAGAGAGAGCATTTATTGCCTGATATTTTGTTGGCCATCGCCTCAATGCCTGCCTCTCTTACACTCGAACCAATGAGTCAACAGTGGCCAGATTTATTCACTTCACCCTTTGTTCAACTCACGTGGGTAACCATCTGTGCTACTGTCCAAACAGGTATAATTTTTTTCATATCCGGTTTGAGTGTGAATGAAAATGTCAATGCATAACCCTACGCAAGCGGTACTACGCAGACGCGCAGCCACTTACCTTAATGTTAGGCAGTCGGAATGAATTGCACTTTTAAAATTCGACACTTTGCAGTTGCCCTGATTTGGAATATTGCGGTTCTGTCGGTAGTATGTTTTTTGGCTGGCTTTCTCCTTGATATTGTTGGCTCAGTTACAGACAACCAAGTGTTGCGTGGTTATGCATATGGAGTTAGCCTCTTGGCTACTATTTCAATGTTTTGGTTTGGCCTACTCGCCGCAGCGCTGTCGACTTTTATTAAATGCAGAAAATGTGGCTCTAGAAAAATGTCTTTACGCTTTCCGTTTTTTATTTCGTTATTGTCATGCAAATGCCCAAAATGTGAAAGCCGTTGTTTCATGGATAGCAATGCAAATGCCTAGCTCTTGGTATTAAGTGATGTACTTTTAACCTTGCATTCAAGAGGGATGCCGAAAAGGACCGCACACCTTAATTTAACGATAGGTGTCCGCAATGTCTCGGCAACAGGCCGGTGCGATGGTCGGCAATCAGGCGATCTAAAAATATTTAGGCTGCAAACGCAAATGTCCGGAATCTGCCGTGCAATAATGCGACCTCATTGGCTGGATCGTGCCATAAGCCGACATTTGGGTGGTGCGCTGAGTATGCGGGATGGCTTGATGTATAAAACCCTCTCAGCATTTTAGAATCAATAGGTTGCAGTAGATCAGGACAGATCATACAGAACACTGTCCTGCATATGTTTGAATAGTTCTGTCTACTTTACGTTAGCCCCAACAAGTTGCAACAACGAAGCAAATTTAAAATGCATGGAGCAATACATGACAACTGAAAACAAATCGCACATTCAGAATAACTATAAGATATACATTCACCTCACTATTGCATTCCTTTCCATTTTACTCATAAAGGAAGTATTCAAGCTTCCCCCGCTCAACTCCATTGAGTTAAGTCAATACGCGAGTATTGCTGCTATCGTACAAGCCATCGCAGCATTAGGAATCGCATTGCAAATAAGGCAATCACAGCTTGATGTAAAGGCTGATCATGAGCGATCCCGCAGAGAAAAATCGGTTGACCTTTTGATGGAGTGGTCAAAAAACCTCAAGGAGGAAGGCTCATTAGCTCGAAAGATCATTGAATGTTTATCCGAGCAACAGTGCCAAGAACTTTTCAAGCAAGAAGAAGTGAAGATACCCAAAAAACATGAAACACTTTTGAAAAGGTTTTTTAAAGACCTCCAACCCTCCAGCGATGACAAAGAAGATACCATAACTATTAACGAAACGCAGGCAACATCGCTACGCTGGCACGCAATAACCTATTTAAATTCTCTTGAATTCACGCTTGTCGCTTGGCAATACTCGATTGTTGATCGAGACATTATTGAAAAGCAGTTTCAATACCTATTTAATTCGGCAAACGCCAACGATGAGGCACTAAAGCACTTTAGAAAAGCAGCGGGCGGCGCAGAAACATTTCCTGCAATTGAAGTTTTTGCTGCGCACGTTGCAAATAAGAAGAAAGATAAACTCATAAAGAAGGCAAATGTCGCATGAACTTTTGTCCACGTCCACGGGCTAACCTAACGTTCGAGCGGAACTGCCGCGAAGCAGCCCGCGTCAGCCCCTCAACTAAACGTTAACCGTAAGGGAGCGGGCATGTCCGAGTACAAGCTGACAGAAGAAATACTCAAGCGATCCCAATCCAAGGTTTGGGACATGGCCAAACTCGAATGGAAATTGAACGAGATTTACGAAGCAGATGAACCCGAAACTTGCCTCTGTGGTCATTTTCCAATTATCGAAATCTGCATTTTGCAAAACAAGCTAAACGCCCAGTTCGCAACTGTTGGCAATTGCTGCGTTAAGAAATTCATTGGCCTACCATCCGATTTGATTTTTCAAGCGGTCAAGCGCGTCCGGAAAGACAACCAGAAATCCCTAAATACTGAGGCAATACAACACGCCTACGAAAAAGGATGGATTAACGAATGGGAGTACAAATTCACAATTGACACTATGCGCAAAAGAAACCTCTCCGGCAAACAGCTTCAAACACGCATGAAGGTCAATGAAAAAATGTTGGCAAACATGAGGCGCAGCAATGTTCCCAGCTAACCCAGCAGTCGAGCGGAACGCTTCGCGGCGTAGCCGCTCGCGCTCCTCACTTTTACGTTATGCCGCATGACTCTCCCGCTTGGTAGCTACGCCATGCTCAAGCCCCGCAATCCAGCATTGCTGGTTGGGAGCGTTATCGACATGCTTGTTGGCGACGACGCGATTCTTTCACTTGAAGGATTTTCTCTTCCCAAGTTAGTCCTCTCCCTTCCGGGCGTCACCTGGGCTGAGACGGATGTACTTCGCAGAAATACGATAGAACCAAAGCTCGACTTTATCGTTGTCCCTCTCGATGCATCGCGAGGGACAACGATAAAGGAAGCTCTTGCAAAACCAAGTGTTCTTGCCGGTGAAACAAGTGGCCTGGTCCACCTTCAAGTTGCAAAGAAGGGTCGGTTGGTGTTCGGCGCCTACGACAACGTCCATCCGGAGTGCACCGTGGTCTACGAACCATATGTCCGGTCATTGAGCGAAACTCTACTGAAGAACGGTGCAGTTGAAAGCTACTCAATTGGCAACCATGTGGCATAACCTCACGGTCAACCGGACGCCCAGCAAGCTGCCCGTCACCGGCTCATTCGTCAACGACAGCAAAGTCTCGGTAGCGGAATTAGCCAACTGTCTGCTTCGGTGCAGCGAAAAATTATGTTCCGCTACAAAAAATGGAGCCGGATTGCAGACCATCGCGACAGTCTGTTGTCGAGACAAACCGGACGTTGTTGCATACACAAAACATATTGCCCACTCAGGCTTCTAGTCGTACCCGTTGGTGGGTCGAACATGACGCAGAAGTAACCAAGAGGCAGAAGTACCAATTGCAATCATGAATGGGATAGTAAAAATAAACCACCAAGTTCCATTCGAAACCATGCCGACCAGCATAACAGCTTCGCTGGGTAACTCTGGGTTGAAATGCACTGTAACAGTCAACTTTTCAGGATATTTGCTCACTATTGCTTGAGCTTCACTTTGAGAGCTGCACTCTGCGAGACCAAAGATTAAGCGGTCACCCACATAAAATGTTGAGCCAACTTTATATTGATAAAGAATTGTTGGATTATAGGATTTGCTACAGCCTTTAAATACCTTTGACGAGATAATAACGCCCGTCGTGGCTGGCCAGCTTCTGGCAGTAAATGCCTTATAAGCATCCTTGACGCAGGTAATCAATATCCAACTAACCCATACCGTACAGAGCAACATAACCACGCCTGAAATAAAACTTCTTAGCATTTAGGAGCACCTATTACAAGCAACCGTCCAAACTGCATTGCCTGCTTGATATTTCATGGCGGTCTGCAAGTGGCACACAACGGCTATGGCACCGCTTCGATATCATGCCACAAAGCAATCGTTTAAGGTCAACTGAGTTTAGGACGCCTTGATATGCGTATTCCACGCAAACTGGACAGCCAGTCCACGGCAAAGTGGACAGTCGGAGCGTAGCGACGCGGGGGTTTTAGTTTTACTCTGAAACTTGTTT
>Ga0214247_1000734_pt1 | contig 17773 bp, 7 predicted proteins | sample TroBogypolimnion_18_FD_153085 | JGI IMG/M metagenome (GOLD analysis project Ga0214247, IMG submission 153085) | Freshwater microbial communities from Trout Bog Lake, WI - 03JUN2009 hypolimnion | ecosystem: Environmental > Aquatic > Freshwater > Lake > Hypolimnion/Profundal zone ... | reverse complement strand
ACCCCCGCCTCGGTTACAGGCACCCAGATCTACGCGAATGGCAGTAGCGCCCTGGCCGGCCCGGTCACGGCAAACGCCACCATTACCTTCAACTCCGCGCTGTGCAGCGGCACCAGTTGCAGCAAGACCTTCAGCCCGAGCGCGGTGTCTTCCGGCGGGCGCTCCACCGTCACCATTCGTCTGGCCAATGCCGGCGCGCTGGCGCTCACCGGTGTCGGCGTGACCGACGCCCTGCCCACCGGCATGCTGGTGGGCACACCGGCCAATGCCTACACCAGCTGTAGCGGCGCCAGCACCATCACGGCGGTGGCGGGCAGCAATACCTTCGCTATCGGTGGCGCAACGATTGCGGGCAACGCCACCTGTGACCTAGTGTTTGATGTCATCGCCACCGGAACCGCCAACTGGACCAACACCCTGGCCCCGGGCAAGATTACTGCCAACGGCGGCATCAGCAACCAGTCGGCGGTGGTCGGCGTGCTGAACTACAGCGACCCCACGAATCTGGCGGTGGCCAAGGCCACCAATCCAAGCAGCTTGATTTTTCCGGGTGAAGTCAGCCAACTGACTATCACGGTAACCAACGGCATAGTGGCGGTGACCAATCTGCGCCTGAGCGACTTTTTCACAGCTAACGGCACGGCTGGCGCGGCCGCCAACGGCATGGTGGTGGCACCTGCGCCTGCAGCGTCCACCACCTGCCCGGGTGGCGTGGTCACGGCCGTGGCAGGTGCCCGTTCGGTGGCGCTGAGCGGCGCTTCGCTGGCGGCGGGTGCGACCTGTACCGTAACCGTTAATGTCACATCCACCGCGGTCGGAGGCATTACCAACTTTATTCCTGCCAATGCGGTGCTGACCGACCAGGGCATGAGCAATAGCGGCCAGGCCTCCACCAGTCTGACCACGCAAAGCAATGTGGGCATTACCAAAAAGTTCACACCGAATCTGGTTAAGCCGGGAGGGCGCTCGCGCTTGCGCATCACGTTTTATAACCCTACCGCTCAGCCGGTGACCAACCTGTCGGTGACCGACAACCTGCCGTTGCATGTGACGGTGCCGGTGGGCGCCGCCCCTTTCACAAATTGCGCTGGCGCCACGGTGACGGCACCCACGTCTGGTTCTGTGCAGCTATCGGGCGCACGCATGTTCGCCGCCTCCGGTGGTTTGGCGGCTACTTGCTACGCAGAAATTGACGTACTGGTGGATGCGGCGGGCGATTACCTCAACACCATTCCAGCCAGCGCCATCAGCGCCATCGTCGGTGGTGCACCGGTGACCAACACCCTGCCCACCAGTGACACCCTGAGGGCCAAAATGCCGCTGCTTATCCACAAGGCCTTTAGCAATTGGACCCTGGATGCCGGTAATCCGACACCGTTCACCACGGGCACCGATACCAAGGGCCCAGGTATGCCGGCTGTCATGAGCATTCAGCTCACCAACCCCAATGCCACCGACCTGACCCAGACCGCTTTTACCGACACGCTGCCAACCAATCTGGTGTTGTCCACCAGCCCGGATGCGGCCGGCACCTGCGGCGGCACGCTCAGTGCCAGCCCCTCGGGCACCAGCATCCGCCTGTCTGGCGCCACCATCCCGGCTAACGCCAGTTGCAGGGTCACGGTCAATGTGCTGAGCAACATCTCGGGCAGCTACACCAACAGCATTGCCGCCGGTGCAGTCAGCACCTTTGAAGGTGTGAGCAATGAAGAACCGACCAGCGCTAAGTTGCTTGTCTCTACTCCACCCACGGTGGCCAAGCAGTTCAGCCCCAGCGTGATTGCGCCCAACGCCAAGTCCACATTGACCATCGTGCTTGGCAATAGCAACACCGGGCCTTTGACACTGACTTCGGTGTTTACCGATACCTTGCCCACCGCGCCGGGCGCCATTGTCATCGCGGCAGCGCCGCATGTGGTAACGACCTGTCCGGGCACGGGTGTGGGCTTGCCCACGGACGCGGTCACCGCCGCAGCCGGTGCGACCACGGTCAGCTATGCTAGCGCTGCCACCATTCCGGCTGGCGGTTGCACCATCAGCGTGGACGTCACCGGCACCACACCGGGTAACTACAACAACAACATTCCTGCGGGCAGCCTGGTCACCGACTTTGGCCGCAACCAGCAGCCGGCCAATGCGCCCCTGGTGATCAGCACCCTGGGCTATGTGTCCGGCAAGGTTTTTCAGGACAACAACGTGACGCCAAATGGCACGTTTGAACAAGGTATCGACAGCCCGCTTTCCGGCGTATCGATTGAATTGCACGGCGGCGCCAATTGCTCCGCACCCCTGGTGGCGCAAACCGGTTTGACCAACGCGGCCAGCACCGATGCCCTGGGGAACTATCTGTTCTCGGGCTTGAACGCCGGTACCTATTCGGTGTGTGAACCCACGCAGCCTGCGGGTACGGTCAATGGCATCACCACGGCCGGGTTCATCAGCATCATTTCGTCTAGTACCGGTACGCCCGGGACGGCATCCGATTTGCAAACCACCCCCAGCCAGGTGGCCAACATCGTCCTGGGCGCTGATCCCGTTACCGGTGGCGTGAGTGGATCGGCGAACAACAACTTCGCAGAAGTGGTGTTGTCGTCCGTCTCTGGTCTGGTGTTTTTGGACCAGAACAACAACGGCGTGCAAGACGGCGTTGATGTGGGAATTGTCGGCGTCGCCTTGGATTTGCTGGACAGCGGCAACAACGTGGTGAAAAGCACTACGACCGACGGCCAGGGCAGCTACACCTTCAGCGGCCTGCAGCCTGGTACCTACACCGTGCGTGAGCCCAACCAGCCTGCCGGTACCTCGAACGGATTCACCATTGCCGGTGCAGTGGGCCATGGCGGCACTGCGGGAAGCGTCACGTCGGTTACCACCTTGCCCAGCCTGATTGGCAGCATCATGCTGCCCCCTGCCACAGCAGCGACCGGCAACAATTTTGCAGAAATCCCGAATGGACGCACGCTGTCCGGTCGTGTGTTTCTGGACTTCAACAACAACGGTTTGTTGGATGGTGGTGACTACGGGTTGGTGGCACAAACCCTCAACCTGACGGGCCTGGACGCCAATGGCAATGCCGTGTCCCGCAGTGTGAGCACGGTCGCAGACGGAAGCTATAGCTTCACCGGCTTGCCCGAGTCTAGTGCCGCTGCTTACACCGTTACCCTGCCAACGGTCCCGCCGGGCACCAGCAATGGCATTAGCAGTGTCGGCAGTACCGGGGGTACGGCTACAGCAGCGACGGTGTCTCCAGCAGCCATAGCAGGCATCAACCTCATGGCGCTCAATATAGTGTCAGCAAACAATAACTTTGCCGTGATTACAGGGCCAGCGCCGGACTTGACGATTGCAAAAACCCATAGCCCGTCGAGTTTTGCGGCAGGCAGCTCCAGCGCTTATTACACCATCACGCCCGGCAATGTGGGCACCCGGCCCAGCGCCGGTCAGATCAGCATCGTCGACACGCTGCCAGCCGGCATTACCCTGGCCCAGTTGGCCACGGGCAACGGCTGGACCTGTAGTGGTGCGGTGGGCGCCAGCAGCTTCACCTGCACCTCGATGGATGTGATTGCCGCCGGTGCCACCGGTCAGACCATTCGCGCCCGTGTGGCTGTGGCCAGCGGTTTGAATGGCCAGATACTGACCAATACCGCAGTCATCTCTGGCGGAGGTGAGCCGGTGGCCTTGAGCTACAACAACACCGCCACCGATGATGTGGTGGTTGCCAGCTCTGCGGCGGTCACCGGCCATGTCTGGCTGGACAAGAACCATGACGGCAAATTTACTGTCGGCTCTGCCACCGACGTGGGACAGGGCGGCTGGACCGTGGAGCTTTTGCTCGGCGGTGCGCTGGTGGGTAGCACCACCACACTCTCAGATGGCAGCTACACCCTGGGCAATCTGGCTCCGGGTAGTGGCTATCAGCTGCGCTTTCGCAACCCGACCACCAACCAGATTTGGGGCAAGGCCGTGCCCAATGAAACCGGTGCCACCTTTGCGAGCGGTGTGGCCGCAGGTAGCACAGACGGCGCAGGCTTGCGCACTGGCGCCAACCCGGCTGGTGCCGTGGTCGGTGACGGCACCCTGTCCAATCTGACGCTGACCTCGGGCACCACGACGGTTCAGCAAAGCCTGCCGCTGGACCCGGCCGGTGTGGTGTATGACGCCGTGACGCGCCAACCGGTGGCCGGTGCCGTGGTCACCATCAGCGGCCCCTTCAACTTTGTACCGGCCACCGATCTGGTAAGTGGACAGGCCAACTTCACTACGCAAATTGACGGGCTCTACCAGTTTCTGTTGAATGCCACAGCGCCTGCCGGGCAATACACGCTGAGCATCAGCAGCTACCCTGCTGGTTATTCCACCCAGCCCTCGGCGCTGATCCCGGTTTGCACCACGGCACTCACGGTGGGTTCCACACCAGCACCGGCATTGGTGCAAACCAGCGATGCGGCGCCGGCGACGAGCGCCACGCTGCATGTGCCAGCCGCTTGCCCGTCCAGTAGCTCCGGGCTGGCCACCAGCAACCAGGCTACGACGCAGTACTACAGCAGCTTTGTGCTGTCAGCGGATTCGGCCAATGTGGTCAACAACCACATTCCCCTGGACCCGCTCTCGGGCAGCGGTTTTGTGTTGAGCAAGACGGCCGATAGGCGCATCGCCCAGATTGGCGACTCGGTGCGCTACACGGTGGAGGTTCGGCTCAATGCCTCAGGCATCCTGCCGCAGGTGACGGTGCGTGACCGCTTGCCCCCAGGCTTTACCTTCATACGCGGCACGGTGCAAATCAACGGTGTGTCCGCCCCCAATCCCATGGGTGGCTTGGGCCCGGTGCTGGGCTTTAACCTGGGCAGCTTGCGCGGCATCGGTGTCGCGACAGGCACGGCGCCACAGCTTATCAAGCTGCAGTACCGCGTGCGTGTGGGTGTGGGTGCGGCACAGGGCAATGGCATCAATACCGCTCGCGCCATTGGTTGCAGCCAGGCAGCAGGTTGCCTGGACCCGGCGACGCTGCAGCCCATCACGTTGAGCGTGCAGTCCAATCAAGGCCAGTACAAGGTGGAGGTCAGCGGTGGCGTGTTCACCGACGAGGCCTGTGTGCTGGGCAAGATCTTTGTGGACTGCAACAACAACCACGTGCAGGAGCCGGAAGAACTGGGTATTCCCGGTGTGCGTCTGTATTTTGAAGACGGCTACTACATGGTCAGCGATGTGGAGGGAAAATACAGCCGCTGTGGCATCGCGCCGCGCAGCCATGTGCTGACGGCAGACCCCAGCACCCTGCCCAAGGGCGCACGCCTGACCACCAGCAGCAACCGCAACCTGGGAGACGCCAACAGCCTGTTCATTGACCTGAAAAACGGCGAGCTGCACCGGGCCGACTTTATTGAGGGTAGCTGTTCCAACCTGGTGCTGGAGCAGGTCAAGGCCCGCCGTACCCAGGGCGAGGTGCGATCGGTAGAGACGGAAAAAGGACCGGCCTTGCGTTTCCAGAGCAAGTCTGCGGCCTATCCGCAGCAGGGCACGGACAGTGCCAACCAGCCGCTGGTTCAAACACGTCAGGGAGCCGGCGATGCGCGCTGAAAATAACTTTATCCAGAATCCGCGTTCGCGCCTGAGCCCGCTGCGTGCGGTGCATAGGGCCTCGCGCTATTCGGTCGTCACGCTGGCCATCATCAGCGCGCCGCTGGCCTGGGCACAAAGTGATGACGGCCGCTATGCCAGCGATGCCATGGCGCAGCGTAGCCCCTGGGCTCCGGCCAGTACGCCGCTGTACCCGCTGGCCAACCCGACCGAGGCCATTGCAGAGCAGAAGAGCAAGGTATTCCATGCGCAGGTCGGTCAGATCGATTACAGCGTCAATGCCACGGCCGCCCACCTGGTCGTGGAGGTGGACCGCAACGGTGTTGCTGCCGACGGCCAGACGCCGGTTGGCGTAACGGTGCGGGTGCTCGGGCAGGACGGCAAGCCGCTGGCCAACACCGTTTTCGCCACGGTGGAAACCACGGGTGGGCGTTTGCTGCTGCCCGGTGCCGCCACCGACGAAGCCGGGCCCGGCGCCAAGGATGCTGACAAGACCACTGCGGGCGTGCAACTGGAAGTGCGCAACGGAGTGGCACGCTTCAAGTTGTTGGCGCCGGTGTCACCGCAGGACGTGCAATTGCGCCTGACCGTAGGCGCGCAAGAGGCCTCCGGGGTGGTCAGCTTTGTGCCTGACATGCGCCAGATGGTGGCCGCCGGTTTGATTGAAGGCGTCATCAATATTGGCAACGGCGGCAGCCTGCTCAGCCCGGCGCGCAACGACAGTGGCTTTGAGCGCGAGATCCTGCACTTCAGCAATGTGTTTGCCGATGGCAGTGGCAGTGCCGCTGCGCGTGCTGCCTTCTTTCTCAAGGGCGTGGTCAAGGGCGAATATTTGCTCACCGCATCCTATGACTCGGACAAGGAGGTGCGCTCGCGCCTGCTGTCGGACATTCAGCCCGACACCTTCTATCCGGTGTATGGCGACGCTTCGCTCAAGGGCCAGGACGCCAAGTCTTCCACCGCTCTGTACGTTCGCATCGACAAGGACAAGAGCTATTTGCTGTATGGCGACTTTGCCACCGGCGACGGCTTCAGCCAGCGCAGCGGCGGCGGTGCCGTGGCCGCGTTGCAGCAGCGCAGCCTGGGTGCCTATAACCGCAGCGTCACTGGCGTGCGCTGGCATTACGAAAAAGACGGCGCAACCGGCAATGTGTTTGCCATCAACGACACCTTGCACCAGGTGGTGCAGGAATTTGCCAGCCAAGGCAGTGGCCCTTACGGCTTGAGCAACAGCGGCGCCGTGCAGGACTCGGAAAAAGTCGAGGTGCTGGTACGCGACCGCAACATGCCTTCGCGCATCCTGAGCGCCCGCCAGTTGATGCGGTTGAGCGACTACACGTTTGAGCCCTTTAGCGGGCGCATTGTGTTGAACCAGTTTCTGCCTTCGTTGGACCCGGATCTGAACCCGGTGTCGCTGCGCGTGACCTATGAAGTGGACCAGGGCGGCGACGCCTTTTGGGTGCTGGGTGCCGACGGACAGTTGCGCATCAATGCCCAGTTGGAGCTGGGCGGCTCGCTGGTGCAGGACCAGAATCCGCTGGCCGCCAGCCAGCTCAGCAGCGCCAACCTGAGCTGGCGCGTCAATCCGTCCACCCAACTGGTGGTCGAGGTCGCGCAAACCACGGCTACCGTCAATACCAACCCGGTGAATCAGAGCACCTTGCCCGGCTTTACCGGCCAAAGCGGCAGCATTTCCGGCCAGGCCTGGCGGGTTGAGCTGGCGCATGAGGCCGAGCGCACCGAGGCCCATGTGTTCGTCGGCCAGTCCGACCCCACCTTTAACAATCTGGCAGCGCCGCTGTCGGGCGGCAAGTCCGAAGCCATGGTGCAGGGTGCGTTCAAGCTCTCGGATGCCACCAAGCTGTATGCCCAGGCCCAGCGCAGCGAAGACCGCAACCCCGGCATGGCCCGCAGTGAAGAGGGACAGGTCGGCGTCAAACACCACCTGTCGGAGCGGTGGCTGCTGGACGTGGGCCTGCGCACCATGCGCCAGACCGACGGCACGCTGGCCACCGGCTGGACCTCACCGTTTGCCTCTACTGCGGGCCTCACCGGCAGCATGGCCAGCGGCTCCGGTGGCGGTGCCGTAGGCTTTGGCAACCAGGCGATTGACCCGACAACGGGTCTGCCGTCGATCCAGAACGGCGGCCAAGTACCAACCAGCCCTCAGGGCACCGGTCTGCGCAGCGATACGCTGCGGGTCGGTCTGGGCTTCAAGGCCACCGAGCGCCTGACGCTGGGCGCTGAGGTGGAAGGCTCCATTGGCGGCGAACCCCGCAACCGCTACGCCTTGGGCGGCGACTATGCCGTGGCCGAGCGCACCCGGCTGTATGTCCGGGCGGAACAGCAAACCGGCCTGTCCAGCCCGGACGCGATCACCGGCGCCTCCAGCAATAGCAATGCATTGGTGTTTGGCGTGGGCAGCTCCTACTGGAACGATACCCAGCTCTTCAGCGAATACCGGCTGCGCGATGCGGTCAGCGGCCAGGACTTGCAACTGGCCTCGGGTGTGCGCAACAGCTGGAACCTGGACGTTGGCCTGCGCGCCAACGCCGCCTACGAGTGGACGCAGGTGGTGTCGGGCGCCGCGCCCACCACCCAGGCCGTGTCGCTGGGGCTAGACTATACGGCGCACCCGCTGTGGCGCAGCTCCACCAAGTGGGAATACCGCATCAGCGGCGATGTGGCCGGAACGCCGGACAACGAGGCCTTCACCACCACACTGTGGCAGGTGATGGCGGCGCGTAAGATCAGCCGCGACTGGACCTTTCTGGCGCGCAACTACCTGCTGGAAACCGACTACCAGAGCCACGGCAGCGTGCTGCAGGACCGGGTACAGGCAGGAGTGGCCTACCGCGACAACGACCGCAACCGCGTGAATGCGCTGGCCAAGTACGAGTACAAGACCGAGCAGGACGACAGCAACGCCAGCGTGGGCGCGCTCAGCAGCCGGGCACATATCGTCTCCGTCTTGGCCGACTACCACCCCTCACGCCCCTGGTGGGTCACCGGCCGCGTGGCCGCCAAGTGGCAACAAGACCTGTTTGAGGGTGGTGTGTCCGACGCCTTCCAGGCCCAACTGTATTCGGGCCGCATGACCTATGACATTACCGAGAACTGGGACCTGGGCGTGATGGCTTCGGCGCAAATGGGCCAGTACGGCGCTCTGCAAAAAGCAGTGGGCGTGGAGCTTGGCTATTTGGTGCAGCAAAACCTGTGGCTTTCAGTGGGCTACAACGTTTCCGGCTTTTCCGCCGACAGTGACCTGGCCGGCTACGACTACACCAGCGAAGGGGTCTACCTGCGGCTGCGCTTCAAGTTTGACCAGGATCTTTTCTCCGGCAGCAACCAAAACATCAATCGCGCACTGGACCGCTAGGCAGCACGCAGACCCACACCATTATGAAAAAGACCACACTTTTCCTGGCCATGGGCCTGGCCATGAGCGGACTGGCCAGCGCGCAGTCGCAACTGGCACCCGAGGCACAGCGCATCTCCGACGCCGCCATCCATGCGGATTACCAGACCTATCAGAGCCTGCAGCAGCGCATCCACCGGCTCAACGAAGCCGGCGTTCCGGTGCGCGACTACCACTTGAGCAAGGCGCAATGCTGGCTGGATGTGTCGCTGCACGAATACACGCGCAACGACCGCAGCGCCTTCCCGCAAGAGGCGATGGGCGAGTCGGAAAAACTCATCGTCGGATTGGAAACCAAGACCACGCCGCTGTCCGTAGATACAGCGCTGATCAACGGCGCCGCCCGCCTGCGCCCGGACCTGTGGGCGCGTACCCAAGATCTGAAGCTGGGCAGCGGCTTTGCCTGCGCTAGCCAACAGGTCGCCTGTGCTGAAGTGGAACTGGTGCACGCGGGAAATGAATTCAACCAGCAGCAGTGGCGCCACGCCAAGCCCTATGTGCAAATCGCGGAAGACCTGGTGACGGATGCCAGCGAGTCGGCCGCCCACTGCGCCCCGGCGCCGACTTCTCTCAAGGCGCTGCCCGAGGCGCCAGCCTGCGTGCCCGCTGTCTGCACCCCCGCGCCGGAGCAAGTGGCGCTGTCGGCGCAGGTGTTGTTTGACTTTGACAAGTACACGCCTGACCATATTCGCAGCCGCTCGCGCTCGGAGCTGGACGCCTTGGTGGCGCGCGCCAAGCGCGAAGGAATCCACATTGAGAAACTGAACCTGGTGGGACATGCCGACCGCCTCAACAGCACCGGCAACAAGGACTACAACCAGCAGCTATCCCAACGGCGGGTGCAAAGCATCAGCGAACTGTTGTCCGCGCAGGGTCTGGTAGTTTCCAGCAGCAGCATCGATGCCAGAGGCGACAGCGAGCAGGTAGTGGCCTGCCAGACACAGTTCAAGAAGCGCGCCGAACTCGAAGAGTGTTTGTTGCCCAACCGCCGGGTCGATGTGGAGCTGACCGGCGTGCGCCGCTAGCGTTTATAGCGCGTAGTGCTCCTGCAATGCATGGCAAAGAGGCAGCGCCCGCTCGAACGCTAGGTCTGCAATGGCCGCTTCCATTGCCTCTAGTTCTTCTCCCGAGGCGGCGCCGAACTGCTGCTGCAATTGCGCCATCGCATGCACTGACTCCATGTCGCAGGCCTGCAGCAATTGCGCCATGGATTGCAAGGCCTTGAGCAGCGCAGGCCGGTCCAGAGGCGGTGCGGAACTGCCAGCCTGGTCCCGACCCGCTGTCACCGCATGGTCCTGCTGCAAGACTTCCAGCAGCGCCAACAATCCTGGCAGCGCGGCCTCTATGAATTGGCAGGCGTGCGCGCCAGCGGACAGAGCTTGTTCCCTGGTCGGCTTTGGTGCCATGGACTTTTCTGCGCCGGCGGTCTCAGAGGCCAGCAGCGTGACCCCCAAGGTTGCAGCCAGGCCCTTGAGCGTATGCAGCAGGCGCTTTGCATCATTCGGCGTGGCGGCTTGCAGCTGATCCGGCATGGCCTGCAGATCGCGCACAAAGCTCATCAGCGTGCGCCGGTAGACATCCTGCTTGCCACCCAAACGGTGGAGCGCGGCGGCGAGATCCACGCCCGCCGCAGTAGCGGCTTGCACCAGGTGCGTGCTCAGTACGGGGCTCTTGTCCGCAGCGCTTGTCAGGGCGCCAACCCACTGCGCCTGCTTGCGTAACACTCGCACCAGGTCATTCAAGTCAAAGGGCTTGCCAATATGGTCGTTCATGCCCGCAGCCAGACAGGCCTCGCGGTCCACGGCCATGGCATTGGCGGTCATGGCCACAATCGGCAGTGTGCTCAGCCTCAGGTCTTGGCGAATCAGTCTGGCGGCCACAAAGCCATCCATCACCGGCATCTGCAGGTCCATCAGCACAACGTCAAATGCCGCTCCGGTTGCGGCCAGGGCCTCCACCGCCTCCCGGCCATGGTTGGCGATTTGGACCACGGCGCCCTCGTCTAGCAGCAGTTCGCGCGCCACTTGCTGGTTGTTCAGGTTGTCTTCAACCAGCAGCAGGCGCATGCCTTCCAGCCGGCGCTGTGCATGTGGCGCGACGCGGCGCGAAGTCTGTGGTTGCAGCTGCTCGGCACGGGCATCCAGCACCGCCTTGAGCAACATGGAGGCGGTCACCGGCTTGACCAGAAAGCCGTCTAGTAATGCCTGTTCGGCGGCACTGCGCTGGGACAGCATCTCGCGGCCATGGGCGGTCAGCATCACCAGCATGGTGGGCTGGATGTTGCTGCTTGTTGAATGGGCCTGCAGCTCACGCAGCTTTTTGCTGGTCTGCCAGCCGTCCATGCCAGGCATGCTCCAGTCCACAAAGATGGCTTCGTAGTGAATGCTCTGGTCTGCACGCTGCTGCTGCAGGTCCAGCGCCTGTTCGCCACTCTCGGCCAGGTCGACCTGCCAGCCCAAGGATTGGCCCATGTGAACCATCACTTCGCGCGCCACGGGGTTGTCGTCAATTACCAGCACACGCCACGACGCGCCTTCTGCACGTTCGCGCTGGCGTTCCTGTTCGTCGCTGGCTGCCGCAATCGGCAGGGTCACCGTGAAGAAGAAGCGGCTACCCCGGCCCAGCTCGCTTTGCAGCTCCAGCTCGCCACCCATCAGGGCGACAAAGCGCTGGCTGATGACCACGCCCAGTCCTGTTCCACCAAAGCGACGTGTGGTGGACGACTCGGCCTGAGTGAAGCCGCTGAAGATGCGAGCCTGGTTCTCTGGGGCAATGCCGATGCCGCTGTCGCGCATGCTGAATTGCAGCGTGACCACATCGTCGGTACATAGCAGCACCTGGATGGATAGCACCACCTCGCCCTGCGCAGTGAACTTGATGGCATTGCTGCCCAGGTTCAACAAGACCTGCTGCAAGCGCATGGCATCGGCCACCAGGTGCCGCGGCAGCAGGGGATCGATGTCGAACAGCACCTCAATCGGCTTATCGCCCACGTTGGTGGACAGAATGACCGAGAGGTCGCGCAGCATCTGGTCGACCGCAAACGGGTGCGGGTCCAGCTCCATCTTGCCGGCCTCGATCTTGGAGAAATCCAGCACCTCGTTGAGCAGGCTGAGCAAGGCGCGGGCCGCACCTTCGCTCTTGGCAGCGTAGTCTTCCTGTCGCGTGGTGAGCTCGGTCTTGCGCAGCAGCGTGAGCATGCCCAGAATCGCGTTCATTGGCGTGCGGATTTCGTGGCTCATATTGGCCAGAAACTGGCTCTTGGAAAGCGATGCGGCCTGCGCCGCCTCGGTAGCCTGCATCAGCTCTGTGATGTCGGTGCGGATGGAGATGTATTTTTCGATCTGTCCCTCACTGCCGATAAACGGGGCAATCAGCGTGTCTAGCCAATAGAGGCTCCCGTCCTTGCGCAGATTGCAGACCTGGCCGCGCCAGGGCGAGCCGCTGGAAATGGTTTTCCACATCTCCTCCCAGAAGGCGCTTGGCTGCACGGCGGAGCTGAGCACGCGGTGATTTTTACCAATCAGCTCGCCGCGTCCGTAGCCGCTGATCTGACAGAACGCGTCGTTGACCTCTGTGATGCGTCCGCCCCGATCGGCGACGGACACGATCGAATGCACATTGAGCGTGGACAAGAGAGCCTGGTTGTCCCGCAGGGCCATCTGCAAATCCAGGGTCATGTCATGGGCCAGTCTTTCCGCGCGCAAACGTCCACCGGCCTGTTGCCGCAGCATGGTCGCCAGCAGTGCGCTGATCAGGGTACCCGCGCCAAACAGCAGCCAGGGAAAGCCCAGATTGAAGGATGCGTCAAAGGCCGGAGTGCTTTGCATGTTGAGCGTCACACTGCGCCCAGGCAATTGCAAGGGTTTGCGCAAGGCGTAGCGTCTACCCGCTAAGTGCTTGGTCCCTGCCGCGACTTGCTGAAGGTCCTTGCCGGCATCAAACATCAGCGTCCCCGCGCTGGAGTTGATGGGGGAATCCACAATCTCGAAATCAAGCATACCGGACTGCACGTCGGGCATGCCCTGAAGTACCTCGGAAATCACAATCGGCGCATACAGCACGCCTACCAGCGCCGCACGCCTCTCCTTCGGTATATCGATGGGCGCGCCGTAGCGGTACACCGGAACGTACAGCAACAAAGCGGGCAATTTCTGGTCGTCCTGTACCAGGGTAATCGTCCCGGTGACGGTCGCGGCGCCGGTATTGATAGCCTGCTGCAGGCCTGCGCGCCTCAGCGCTTCCGAACCCACGTCGAGTCCCTGCGCCCCCTTGTTCCTGGCCGCTGGCTCTATGTATTTGACGATGAACAGGTCCAGCTTGTTTTTGTCCGCCAGTTGTTGAATGGAAAATCCCGCTGCGCCATCGGCTTGTTCCCCGGCTACAAATGCCGCCAGCGCGCTGCGCTCCACCCGTTCAATAAAACCAAAACCGCGAACCCCGGGGAACTCCGTGTCCATGTCGCGTGACAGCACAAGCCTGCGGAATTCCTCGCGCCTTATTTTTTGATCTTTGGCCAAGTAAGGTCCGCGCACACCGTGCAGGCCGCGCACCACCTTGTCTAGGCGGGCGCTGACCTCCAACTCGGTGCGCTCCGACAGGTGCTCAAACGCCGTCTTGGCATTTTTGTCAATTTGACGATGCTGGAAATAGGCGCCCGTTCCCGACAGCGCTACACCAGCAAAAAACAGCAACAAGGCATACCAAGTCGCTGCACTTGGCGAGCGCATGTTCTGAGGCTTCATAGGTGGCGTTTTCATTGTGTGCTTCGAGGGCCGCGCTGGTGTGCGCTCCTCACCGCAAGACCGTCCCCTCTCCCGAAGCGTTCCTGCATCCGGTCCGAGCATAGCGCATAGGCGCCCGACTGGCTGCTTGAGCGCTAGTCGATGTCGGCGGTCTGGCGGTCATGGCTCCAGCGCTGCAAGGCGGCGCCGGCAATGATGCTGGGCACCACCCACAGGGCTTCCGGGTTACCCAGACCGATGGATGCAATGGCCGGTCCAGGGCAGTAGCCGGAAATGCCCCAACCGATGCCAAACAGGGCGGAACCGATGAGCAAAGGCTTGTCGATCGCCAACGCCTGCGGCATATGGAACAGGCTGTCCCACAGCGGTGCGCCGCGTTTGAAAGTCAAAAAATAGCCCAGCGTGCTGAGCACCACCGCACCGCCCAACACCAGCAGCAGGCTGGGGTCCCAATGGCCAGCAAGATCCAGAAAGTTCAACACCTTGTCGGGGTTGGTCATCTGTGCCAGCGACAGGCCAAGGCCGAACACCAGACCGCTCACAAGTGCTGCCAGATTGCGCAGGGTGGCCTTGCCGCTCATGTGCTCAGCCCCAGCACATGCCGAACCACATAGGCGCTGAGGATGGCCACGCCCAAAAAGGTGGCCGTTGCCACCAGTGAACGCAGGGAAATACGTGCCAACCCGCAGACACCGTGGCCGCTGGTGCAGCCATTGGCCTGTGCCGTGCCATAGCCGGTCAGCAGGCCGGCAGCAATCAGCAACCAGATTGGAAAGCCCTGGCGCAGTGGCGTGGTGGCAAACAGGCCATAGAGCGCCGTGCCGCCAATCAGTCCGAGCAAAAACAGCAGGCGCCAGAGTTGCGTGGCCGAAGGTTTGACTAAGAGACCGGTGAGCATGCCTGTGACACCGGCAATGCGGCCATTGAGCCAGAGCAGGAGCACGGCGGAGCTGCCAATCAGCAGGCCGCCGGTAAGCGCGTGAAGTGGAGTGAATTCAGTCATGTGTCGATTATCGGGCGCGTACCGCTGATGGGGACGCGCTCCCTTGGAGCGCGGCTTTTGATTCAATATTTAGGTGGCGGCAAGTGCCTGGTCCAGGTCGGCCAGCAGGTCGTCAATGTGCTCAATGCCGATCGACAGGCGCACCGCGTCTTCCGGCACGCCGGCCTTGACCAGCTCCTCGGGGGAGAGCTGGCGGTGGGTGGTAGAGGCCGGGTGCGTGGCCAGCGATTTGGCGTCGCCGATGTTGACCAGGCGGGTGAATACCTGCAGCGCATCCAGGAAGGCGGCACCAGCCTCGCGGCGTTTGCCCTCAGCAGCCTTCACGCCAAAGGTCATCAGGCCGGACGGCTTGCCGCCCAGGTACTTTTGCGCCAGCGCGTGGTCGGGGTGCTCGGGCAGACCGGCGTAGTTGACCCAGCCGACCTTGGCGTGCGATTGCAGGAATTGGGCCACCTTGATGGTGTTCTCGGTGATGCGCTCCATGCGCAGCGCCAGGGTCTCAATGCCTTGCAAAATCAGGAAGGCGTTGAAGGGCGAAATGGCCGCACCCATATTGCGCAGCGGCACCACACGGGCGCGTCCGATGTAGGCGGCGGGGCCAAAGGCCTCGGTGTAGACAACGCCGTGGTAGCTCACATCTGGTTCGTTCAGGCGCTTGAAGCGGGCCTTGTGTTCAGCCCAGGGGAATTTGCCCGAGTCCACAATTGCGCCGCCAATGCTAGTGCCGTGACCACCCAGGTATTTGGTCAGCGAATGCACCACGATGTCGGCGCCGTGTTCGATGGGGCGCAGCAGGAAGGGTGACGCCACCGTGTTGTCCACGATCAGCGGAATGCCGTGGCGGTGTGCAATCTCGGCCACGCGGGCTATGTCGGTCACATTGCCCTGCGGGTTGCCCAGCGATTCGACAAAGATGGCCTTGGTGCGCTCGTCAATCAGCGGCTCAAAGCTGGCGGGGTCGCGGTGGTCTGCAAAGCGGGTGGTGATGCCGTATTGCGGCAGCGTGTGGGCAAACAGGTTGTAGGTGCCGCCATACAGAGCGGTGCTGGAGACGATGTTGTCACCGGCCTCGGCAATGGTCTGGATGGCATAGGTCACCGCTGTCTGGCCCGAGGCCACGGCCAGCGCCGCAATGCCGCCTTCGAGTGCTGCAACGCGCTTTTCCAGCACGTCCTGCGTCGGGTTCATGATGCGGGTGTAGATATTACCCGCCACTTTCAGGTCGAACAGGTCGGCGCCATGCTGGGCGTTGTCAAAGGCATAGGCCACGGTCTGGTAGATCGGCACGGCCACCGCCTTGGTGGTGGGGTCGGGCGTGTAGCCGGCGTGCACGGCCAGGGTTTCAAACTTCAAGTTGTCGGTCATGGTTTTCTTCTTTCCTGAGGGTTGGTGGGGAACAGCAGTGTGGCTTATTTTCGACATGACTGGGCGCTAGCAGTTCTTGCCGACGCGGGTCCAAGCAACGCAAAAATCTTTGCAGCACAAGAGTGCGATGCCATGGATTCTGGAAGTAGACGGTCAAAAGTGGAACTACTTAATAGTCACTTCTTAATTACAAAAACATATATGAGCGTGCCTTCAGAGCATCCAACTGGTTTGGGCCGGACGACCCGGCAGCTTCAGGTCGCTGGTGGCTGCGGGTGATTCGGCAATCAGCCTGCCCGCCTTGAACACCTTGAGCCGGGTGGCGCGTAGGCGTATGGCTTCCACCGGGTCGCGCGCCTGCAGCAAGACGAAGTCGGCCTGGCAGCCAGCCTCCAGGCCATAGCCCTGAAGGCCCATGACGCGTGCGGCGTTCACCGTCACGGCGTCAAAGCATTGGCGCATGGCCTCCTGACTGGTCATCTGGCCCACGTGCAGGCCCATGTGCGCCACTTCCAGCATGTCGCCGCTGCCCAGGCTGTACCAGGGGTCCATCACACAGTCGTGGCCAAAGGCGACGTTGATACCGGCGGCCAACAGTTCTGGCACGCGTGTCATGCCTCGGCGCTTGGGATAGGTATCGTGGCGGCCCTGCAGCGTGATGTTGATCAACGGGTTGGCCACCGCATGCAGCTGTGCCTCGGCCATTAGGGGAATTAGCTTGCTGACGTAATAGTTGTCCATGCTGTGCATGGAGGTCAGATGCGAGCCGGTGACGCGGCCCTGCAAGCCCAGGCGCTGTGTCTCAAAGGCCAGGGTCTCCACATGGCGCGAATGGGGGTCGTCGGACTCATCGCAGTGCATGTCCACCATGAGGCCGCGCTCTGCAGCAAGCTCGCACAGCAGTTTCACACTGAGTGAGCCGTCCGCCATGGTCCGCTCGAAGTGCGGAATGCCGCCAACCACGTCCACGCCCTTGTCTAGCGCACGCACCAGATTGTCCATGTGCTGCTGTGCCCCAAGGGGCCCGCGCAGCACGCCGTCCTGGGGAAAGGCCACCAGTTGCATCTCTATATAGGGAGCGACCTGATTCTTCACCTCCAGCAGGGCGTCCACCGCCAGCAGGCGTGGATCGCACACATCGACATGGGTGCGTATCGCCAGCAGGCCCTTGGCCGCCGCCCAGTCGCAATAGGCCAGGGCGCGTTCCACCAGTGCCTCCTGCGTCAACAAAGGCTTGAGTTCACCCCACAAGGCAATGCCTTCGAGCAAGGTGCCACTCTGGTTCACGCGCGGCAGCCCATAGGAGAGGGTGGCATCCATATGAAAGTGCGGATCGACAAAGGGGCTGCTCAGCAGCATGCCCCGCGCATCCACCGTCTCATGGGCCGGTGCCGCAAGTCCTTCCGTGAGCTCCATGATCCTGCCGTCCTGCACGGCGACCGACATATTGCTGCGCCCGTCGGGCAGAGTGGCATGGGTGATCAGCAGGTCCAGCATGGCGGCATCCTTTATGAAAGCAACATCGTAGTGGATGCTGCTGCGCCTCAACCGGGCTGGCGCTTCCTGCATGATCTGCGGTACTTCTCAATGCATTGAAGATTTCCTGGGGAAGCCACTCAAAACCGTGTCATAATCGAAGGCTTCGCTGATTACGGCGTGGTC
>Ga0214247_1000712_pt1 | contig 18282 bp, 17 predicted proteins | sample TroBogypolimnion_18_FD_153085 | JGI IMG/M metagenome (GOLD analysis project Ga0214247, IMG submission 153085) | Freshwater microbial communities from Trout Bog Lake, WI - 03JUN2009 hypolimnion | ecosystem: Environmental > Aquatic > Freshwater > Lake > Hypolimnion/Profundal zone ... | reverse complement strand
GGGTGATTACGCAACAGGTACTTATAACGGCTTGAGCCTGACATTTGTTCCATTGCGTGGATTCAGTTCTATTACGATCTACTTAACTGCAAGCAACATTCCAGTTTAAGGGGAAAAATAAATGGCAAATCCACAAATCCAACAAGGTACATTAAATCGGCTACTAGCTAGCGTAGTCTATGCTGACTTCACTCAACTGAATGTCACATCAGGCTATTTGGCTAGAGAAGCTATTAGTTTGTCTTTTGATGGCGATACTTCCCTGCTTATTGGCACTTTAACTGGAGCAGTAACCAGCCCAGAGCCATATATTTACGGAACTGTCACTATGCACTTACTAAGAACTCAAGCTCTTGGTGAAGCGTATAGCAGTCAAATTAGAACTAATACAACTTTGGGTTCAGTAACAGTTTACCCAGATACACAAGTTTTACAGCCATTCCAGCTAAACAATTGCGTTTTAATGAGTATTCAAGAAACTGCTTTTGATGGTACACAAGCTGGTTTAGTTGTTCGCTTGCGTGGTGTATATAACATTAACTCAACCCTATTTGCTTAATCTAATGAAGGAATAAAAATTGAAAATTGATCGTAATCTGTCCCTTGTGATGCAGGTGCAGACTGAGAATAATGGAACAGTTCACATTCACTCCACTTCTATCAGTCGATCTGTATTTGAACAATTTTATTTGGAATTAGGAAAAGTATTTAGTCAATGTTTTGACAGTATTAATCAAGCGCATTTAGCTTTATCCGCACCCCAACTAGCTTATCCAGCCCTAAAGTCAATTGCGACAAAGGCGGGTAACTGGGATGGGGCAGGTGGAGTTAAATTTGGTTTAATAAATGAAATTATTCGTTTAACCAATGTAATAGTTAGTACTGAAAAAGGCTGGGAAACTATGCCTTTTGATATAGCGGTAAAGAATGAAGTTCTTAATGAAGATGAGGAAGCTGAAGCAATTAGCTCTTTAGTTTTTTTTACAGCAATCTCCAAGGTTGCACCGAAGGACTTGAAAAATTCTTTCTTGGAGATGGCAGGTGCATTGAGAAGTTGGGAGCTTACATTCTCGGAATGTACGGAGTACATGAGTGGTTTGCCGATATTGACCAAGAAAGAAAGTACTGGCAAGAAGGCGAAGGAATCATTCATAGTGTCCTAGACAACATTACTTACATAAATTTTGGTGAGTTTATGAAAGAAATAGGGTTTAAATGGGAAGATGCTTCAGAATATCGCCAAAGGTATTTAATTAGGGCAATAAAGAATAAGAGTTTATTTTAATTACTAGGAAGATAACATGACAGTAAAATCAGTAATTGAAATAGATGTCTTAGATGAAAAGTTTAAAGCTTTTAGTGCTTCTTTTGAAAAGTATAAAAAATCTGTTGAAGATCATTCCAAAAAATGGAAAGAAGTTAACAAAGCTTTAGAAGAAGCTGAAAAACGCCAAAAAGCATTTAATAAATCCATTCAAGATGGTGGAGTTGCTTTAAAAAATGCTGTTTCTGTTACAGCTTCTATTGCAAGCAATATGGCTTCAGCCGCTTTATCTGCGGCTAAATGGCTTACTTATGCCGCATTAGGCGGTGGATTTGGTCTTGGTGGATTGGCTGGGTCAGCAAGCAATCTTCGTAGAGAAGCTACAGGTCTTGGTGTCAATTCAAGTCAATTAAGAGCCGCTAGAACTTATGGTGAGCCTTATTTGGGTGGCATTGAAGGAGTAATGTCTAATATTCAAAGACTACAAACTACCCTTACAGAACAATACAAAGTTGGCATTTTAGGCGGAAATTTAAATAAAAATGCTTTCCAGAATCTTCCAGATGTCTTAACTAAAGCAAGACAAGCAATGAAAGATGCTGGTGGCAATATAGATGTCGCCAGAGCTATGACCCCCGGTTTGCAAGATGTTCTAAGTGAAGAACAGTTACAAACTGTTGGCAATATGAAGCCAGAAGAATTTGCAACCCTTATAAATTCTTTGCGTACTGGCTCTAATAGAATGAATTTAGATGATGCTGACTATGAAGCATGGCGTAAATTTTGGGTTCAATTAAAAGAATCTGGCAATGTTATTGAAGAATCATTGCTTAGAAATTTAAAAACATTAACGCCACAGTTAACAACTCTTTCTAGAGTTATTGCAGATACCATTAATGACATTCTTAAAAGTAAAGAATTTGGCGAGTTAATGGATACTATAAATCAAGGAATTAAAGATTTTGGTAAATATTTAACTTCTGGTGAAGCCAAAGATGATATGAAAACATTTTTAGATGCTTTAAAACTGTTATCTAGGGCAATTGTTGATGTTGCTGAATTTTTTGGATTAATACCAGATAAATCATTAAAAAATCAACCTAGTGGAATGAATTGGTTTAATGATGCTAAAAACAATAATTGGGCTGGGACTTCTAAAGATGGTCAACAAGCTATAGGTTTTAATGCAAGAATTAATAGTTCATTAGATAGCTATAATCCTTCTTCAATTTTAAAAGGTGTTAATTCAAAATTAGCGGCTTCTATACAAATGGCTGGATTAGACCCAATTAGCGGTTATCGCACAGAATCACAACAAAAAGTTTTATATGATGCTTGGATTTCTGGTGGTAAAAGAGGAAATCTTGTAGCTAAACCGGGTGAAAGCACACATCAATTTGGTGAAGGTGCGGATGTATCTATGGCAAGTTTAAGAAACTTTTTATCCAAACATACTGAAGAAGAATTAAATCAGCAATACAATTTAAAAAGACCTTATGGTGCAAAAGATCCTAACCATGTGGAACTTTATAACCCTAACAGAACAGATATTTATGTTCATTTTGATGGTCAAGCTAGTAAAGCTAATGCCATGTCTGGTAAACAATAATGACTTCTTTAGCTCAAACAACTTTTGCCGCCGCCTTTGAAATAGCCCCTATTTGGCTAGTAGGTGGTCTTGCTGACTATGTTGGTGGATATACTCCAATTACTTTATTGACTGAAATAGTAGATGTTCCGGGGCTTTCCAGTAAAGAATTTTTTGCTCATTACAAACCATTACCGGGTGGCACATTGGCTAAATGGCAAGTAGCTGAATATCCTTTTGCCAATTTTGCTACTGCGGCAAATGCTGTGGTGCAACAACCTTTAGAAATTAGTATGTTGATGGTTTGCCCTGCTCAAACAGGTGGTGGGTATTTATTTAAAACAGCTATTTTGACAGCTTTACAGTTTGCAATTCAAAAACACATTACAACTGGCGGGACTTTTACAGTCATTACACCAGCATTTATTTATGCAAACTGTTTGTTAACAGGTATTAGAGATATAACCCCTGCTGGAGATAAACAAGTTCAATATATGTTTCAATGGGATTTTGTCCAGCCATTGATTACTACATCACAATCTCAATCTGTTTTAGGTGGACTGATGAATAAAATTGACAATGGATTGCCAACAACGGCAAGCTGGACACAATCAGCCATTCCAACTGATATTAATTATTTTGCGGATTAATTATGAATAAAGTTAATTTTAATCCAACACCTTTTGCAAACTTTCAATTTAATGCCACATTAGATGGTGTTAATTATGTAGTTATTTGCACTTGGAATATTTATGCTCCAAGGTATTACATCAATGTTTATAACAATAATGGCACTTTAATTGTTACAAATCCTGTTGTTGCTTCTCCTGATGATTTTGATATTAATTTGGTTTATGGATATTTCACTACTTCAAAGATAGTTTATAGGCTTAGTAGCAATAATTTTGAGATAAGCCCATGAGATTTTATGACATCACTATTACCCCGCCATTAGAAGAACCAAATCGTTTTAACGCTTTTAGCTTTAGCTCACAATCAGGTTTTGGGTCAGATAATTATTCTTGTCTTAAAGTAGATTTAGATATTTATCAAAATGCGTATCATCAATATGCTTCTAATGGTTATGTAAGAGTTTTTGGAATCAACTTAAAAAGTTTAGGTCAAATTGGTAACTACAATCCCGTAATCACTAAAGATGGCAGAAAAATTCAACTGTGTGGAATAATTATTCAAGTAGGAATGTCTAAGGGTTTACCCTACGCAAATCCTAAACAAAGAGGAATAATTCTTCAAGGTGCAATTATTCAAGCTTTTGCTAACTGGCAAGGAACAGAAGTCACTTTAGATTTGGTAATTATTCCGGGTTATGTTGATCCAAATGCTTTGCGTAACATACCTTTTGTAATGAAAAAAGATCAAGAGCTAACTGTTGCTGTAACACAAGCTCTTAAAACTGCTTATCCAGAAACACCTGTCAATGGTTCATTTAGCTCTGGATTAGTATATACAGAAGATACACAAGCTCAAAACTTTGATTTATTGACACTTTCAAACCAAATTAATCAGATTAGTAAAACAATTAAAAAAAATCCTACTTATACAGGAGCAATAGTTACTTTAAATTCTGAAGGATTTTTCTTAACTGATTCTGCTATTACTCCAACAGCTACTCGGCAAATTGCCTTTACTGATGTTATTGGAAATTTAACTTGGCTTGGAATTAACACTATTCAAGCAAAAGTAGTGATGCGTGGGGATTTAAATATTGGAGATTACATTTCTTTTCAAGAAAAAATTCCTGTTTTGAATGTGGTAAACAATAGCTCCCAATATAGAAACAGAATTTCATTTAATGGGGTATTTTTTATTACAAAATTACACCATGTTGGAAGCAGTAGGCAAGCTGATGGCAATGCTTGGGTAACAATTATTGAAGCAATTATTCCTAATTTACCAATAAGTCAAACATGACCTCTGAACAAAAAACGCCCTTTGCGGTATCAATAAGCAATTATGTTCAAACTAAATTAGAACAAAATAGACAATCTTTTGGTTGGCAACTACCTTGTAGGGTAATAGCTGTTAACGGAGCAATTGTTACAGTTAATTTTGAAATTGATACAGGTGGACAATATACTTTTCCACCTGTTACCTGTCCAATAGCCCAAAGTACTTATGTTCGATTACCTGTACAAATTGGTGATTTTGGTATGTGTATATCTGCCGATGCAAGATTAGGCGGTGTAACAGGTCTTGGAATAAAAGGAGCATTAGCCCCTTTAGGGCTTCCATTTAATCTTGGTGCGCTTGTTTATGTACCTTTGGGGGCTAATGATTGGTCTAGCGTTGATCCTAATGCAGTAAATATTAATGCTCCCAATGGGGTAGTAATTAGAGATACAGAAAATAATTGCACAATTACTTTATCTCCTACAGGTGTAACTGTTGCTATTGGAAGCACTAGCTTGATTGTTGATAGCACAGGAGTAACAGTTAATGGTAAATTTACAGTAAATGGTAATGTTGAAACTACCGGAACTTTAAAAAATAATAGCGTAAGTGTTGGTAGTACTCATAAACATTCGGGTATTCAAACAGGTACAAGCAATACAGGGAATCCAGTATGAGAACTTATGGTGTAGATTCTTCAGGTAAATGGATAGAAATCCTAGAAACAGGATATATTTATTTGGCTACTTTAGCTCAAACTTTAAGATTAAATTTGGGTGAAAGCCCTTTTTATGCTAATTATGGTATTCCAGCACAAAACGCTGTTCATACTCAAATACCGCCTGATCTTGCTATAAATACTACTCAGGTTCAATATGCACCTTATTTTGCTAGTTTGACTGTTACAAATAGGCAAATAGCTCCAAATCCAATTTATAATATTAATGCGGTATTCCTAAACGGAACAATTATTTCTTCTCAGGTGGCTACTTAATGGCTCAAATAACGACTGCTGGAGCAATACCAGCTTTACCAACAGATCTATTAAATGCTGAAATTGCGGCGGCTACAGCTTTAGCACCCGGTCTTACAGCTAATCTTCCGGGTTCTCTTGTAGAAGATATGGCTTCTACTGCCGCTGGCGCAGTAGTGATTCAAGATCAAGCCTTTGTGGATTTGGTTAACTCTATTAGCCCTGCAACGGCTAACCCTTCAATTCTTTACCAATTGGGGCAAGTCTATGGCGTACAACAAGGTCAAGGCTCTAATACTTCCGTTTATGTTATTTTTACAGGTCTTGCTGGTTTTGTTATTCCTGTTGGATTTACTGTATCTGATGGTACTTACCAATATACAGTTCAGGATGGTGGAATTATTGCTACTTCTGGACAAACTTCTCCACTTTATTGTTTAGCAACAGTTCAAGGTTCTTGGGCTGTTCCATCTGGAACTGTTACGCAAATTATTACTTCTGTACCAGCAGGGTTTACCCTTACTTGTACAAATCCTTCTGCTGGATTGCCGGGGTTAACAGCACAAACAATTGCTTCATATCAAGCTCAAGTAATGCAAGCAGGAATGGTTACTGCTCAAGGTGTCCCTACTTTTATTAAAGCTCAACTGCAAAATGTTATAGGTGTACAAGCTAGACTTATTTCTGTTCGTTTAGTAGCCACAAATCAATGGGAAATTATTTGTGGTGGTGGCGATCCTTATCAAGTAGCTAATGCTATTTTTAATAGCGTTCCTGATATTTCTAATTTGGTAGGCTCTACTCTTGCTGTTACTGCTATTACTACTGCAAATCCGGGGGTTGTAACTACCGATTTAAATCATGGATATGCAACTGGACAAGTAATCACCATAGCTGGTGTAGACCCCGTTTGGTTTAATAATAACTACACCATTACTGTTATTGATGAAAAATCCTTTAGTTTAGGAGTAACAACTGTAGGTCATGCTTATGTAAGTGGCGGTGTTGTAACCCCTAATTTACGCAATATAACTGTATCTATTGATGATTATCCAGATATTTATAGCATTACTTTTGTAAACCCACCTTCTCAAACTGTTCAAATAGTAATTACTTGGAACACTATTTCTACTAATTTAGTATCCCCAACTGCTGTAGCTCAACTAACAACGCCAGCTATTGTTGATTACATTAATAGTATTCCTGTTGGTCAACCAATTAATACTTATGAATTGCAAGATGCTTTTCAAAATGCAGTAGAACCCATTATTTCTCCAAGTCAAGTATCTAAAATTGACTATGTAGTGGCAATTAATGGAATAGATACTGCTCCAACTTCTGGAACTTTATTAATTTATGGTGATCCTGAAAGCTATTTTTCCACTAACGATTCATTGGTATCAGTAGTACAAGGCTAATATGCTGACCCAAGTGCTTCCAGCTTACCTTTATCAGCAATATACAAAAGACCCGTATAACGAAGATTTACAGGCTTTTTTTACTGCTTACAATACTGAATCACAAACTAGGTTAGATGCCACTAATAATTTAAATTTGCCTATTTATACAAAGCAAATAGCTCCTTTATTGGATTGGACAGCTTATGCCATTTATGGTGTAACTAGACCTAGCCTTGGCTCTCCTGCTCAATTTTCACCTTTAGGTGTATATGACACAGTTCCTTATGACACTACAGCTTATACACAAAATGTAACAACTGGCACAAATAGCTATTATATTGTTGATGATGATGTTTTTAAGCGTATTTTGACTTGGAACTTCTATAAAGGTGATGGCTTTCAATACACTACACAATGGTTAAAGCGTAGAGTTAAAAGATTTTTGTTAGGCATTGATGGAATTGATTTTCCTATAGATGAAACTTATAAAATTAGCGTTGTTTATAGTTCAAATAATACTATAACTATTACAATACCTGATTATGCTATTGCTCCTATTTTTGTTTCAGCTTTGGAATCTAAAGTATTAAATCTTCCATTTCAATATAACTACATAGTAACCATTTCTTCAGGGACAGTTTCTTGGGAAAATGATGCTAGCGTTCCTGTTGGATGGGTAAATAATTTTAGTGATCCTATTGGTTGGTACACTCCTGTTTAAAGGAAATATTTATGTCAGTTCCGTATACTTTTGCTTCTGCTACATCACCAATTCCTTTATCAGAATTAGATGATAATTTTGCTACTGGAATTACTTTAGGTGGAACTACAGTCTATTTAGGCGGAACATACCCTGATTTTCAAACCTCGGGTTATTCTGGTTATAGTGGTAGTGGCACAAGTGGCTATTCAGGAAAATCTGGATACTCTGGAATTGGATTTTCAGGTGGTTCTGGCGCATCAGGCTATTCTGGCTATTCAGGTGCATCTGGATATTCTGGTTCTGGAACATCAGGATTTAGTGGGTTTTCTGGCTACAGCGGTCTTGGATTTTCAGGCGGATCTGGAGCATCAGGATATTCTGGTTTTTCAGGAACTAATGGTTCTGCTGGAACTTCTGGTTTTAGTGGTTATTCAGGTACATCTGGCTATAGTGGATCAGGTATTTCTGGCTATAGTGGATCAGGCATAAGTGGATATTCTGGTTATAGTGGTTTGCCCGGTGCGGCTATTGTTGTTAAAGGCACAGTTGCAAATTCAGCCGCATTACCACCAACAGGAAATACAGTTAATGATGCCTATGTAACATCAAATACAGGCGACCTTTGGGTTTGGAATGGAACATCTTGGATTGATATTGGACAGTTTGTAGGCACTAGCGGATATTCAGGAAAATCTGGATATTCTGGTTCTGGAACATCAGGCTATTCTGGTTTTAGTGGAATTTCAGGATTTTCTGGTATCTCTGGTTTTTCAGGAATATCTGGGTATTCAGGAATATCAGGGATTTCAGGTATTAGCGGATTTAGTGGTATATCAGGCTACTCTGGATATAGTGGTATAGGAACTTCTGGAATTTCTGGATACTCAGGAATTTCTGGTTATAGCGGGGTAGGTACATCAGGTTATTCGGGGTCTGGAATTAGCGGTTATAGCGGATCAGGTGTTTCAGGATTTAGCGGATTTAGTGGATTTAGTGGAACTTCAGGCTACTCAGGATTTAACGGAATAAGCGGTTTTTCTGGTATTTCTGGATTTAGTGGATTTAGCGGATATAGCGGCATTAGCGGAACAAATGGAACTAATGGTATTTCTGTTAGCGGTTATTCTGGTTATAGCGGTTTTTCTGGCTATAGCGGTGTATTGGGATTAACCAATTATTCAATAACAGAATCTGGTGGCAAACTAATATTTAAATATGGTGCTACAACTATCGCATCATTAGATTCTTCTGGTAATTTTACAACTTTAGCCGCAGTTAATTCTGCTGGCACACCTTAATTTTTAGGAGTTAATATATGTCAACGTCAATGGGCAGTACTGGAGTAACTTTTCCTGATTCAACAACACAAACAACAGCTTTTACTGGCGGATATGTATCTGGTATTGGTGGTCAAGCCTTTACAGCATCAGGAACATTTACTATTCCTACTGGAGTTACTGCGGTTAAAGTTACAGTAGTTGGTGGTGGCGGTGGTGGTGGAAACAATGGAAGTAGTGGTGGAGCTGGTGGTCAAGCTATTTCATATTTAACAGGACTAACACCATCTGGAACTATTGCAGTTACTGTAGGAGCGGGTGGTACTGCTGGTGTTGGAAACAATGCTGCTGGTGGTAGTGGTGGAACTTCAAGTGTTGCATCTGGCACACAAGCAATAACAACTGTTACTTGTACTGGTGGCTCTGGTTCTGCCGCTGCTACTAATCAAAATGTTATTGTTGCTGGTGGTACTGCTACTAATGGTTCAATAAATATAAATGGAGCTGCTGGAGCTTTATATGGTGGCTCAACTATGCTTGGTAATGGTGGTATAACGGATGTTAATAATACATCATCAACTGCTGTTGGTTATGGTTCTGGTGGATATGGTCAAGCTTATGGAACTTCTGGTGGTGCTGGTCGTGGTGGCATAGTTATTTTTGAATGGTAAAAGGAAAATAAAATGACAACTCAAAATTATTTAATCGTAGAAACAAATATCGTAACCAATAATGTTGTATGGGATGGTAATACACAAACTTGGACACCCTCGGCAGATTCTATTCAGCTTGTTCAAGCAACAACACCAGCAATGGTATGGGTGGGCAATAGAGTTGAAAATTTACCAGCGACTATTCCACCAACATATACAACTACTTATAACTTAGAAGAAGTAATAGGTGCTGGAGATATTGGCTTTACTTGGGATGGTACAGTTCTCACTACTAATCAACCACAACCAGCATGATTAAATTACTAGAAGATGGCACAGTATTTGTAAACGTATTTGCACAAGGTAAGTATTAAATTTAGTGGTTTTTAGCTACAATATGTAAAATAGCTTGGTGATGCAAGTGGAAAGAACTAAGGAAAACTTATGACAGTTCAGCTTTATGCCAATAATGCAAAAACAACGCTGGCATCACCTATTAATGCTACTCAGACTACCATTACAGTAGCCCCCGGAACAGGTGCGCTTTTTCCTAATCCAGCTTCTGGTCAAGCATTTATGGTTACTTTAGTTAGTGCCGCTTCATCTACAACCTATGAAATTTGCCTTTGCAATGGAAGATTAGGCGATACTTTATCGGTAGTAAGAGGTCAAGAAGGAACTTCTGGGACACCATTTTTATTAAATGATATTGTTGGTAATTTTGATACTGCTGGCGTAATGGATGGATTGGTTCAATCTGTTCAGCTTCAAAATCAATATTATCTATTTGGAGTAGCTGGTGGATCAGCAAACGCTTTAACCGCTAATATTCCTTCGTCTTTAACTGCGCTTCCTAACGGAATGTCTATTGTTATTCAGTCTGCTTTTGCCAATACTGGAGCAACTACTTTAAATTTAACTTTAGGATCTACAGCAACAGGGGTTTTGCCTGTTCTTTCTGTAAATGCTACAGCCCTTATTGGCGGTGAAATTCCTTCTTCTGGATACCCAATTACTTTAAGCTATAGCTCTACCTATAATGCGTGGGTTCTTACTAATGGAAGTATTAATTTAAATATTTATGCGTTAATTAATAGTCAAACATTTACTGGAACTCCTAGAGTTCCAACACCAGCAATTAATGACAATAGTACTATTATTGCCAATACAGCTTATGTAAAAAACAATTTAGCTAACTATGCACCACTTTATAGCCCAAATTTAACTGGTATTCCAACAGTTCCAACAGCTTCAAATGGTACAAGTACTACTCAAATAGCTTCAACTGCTTTTGTTGAAAATGCTGTTTCAACTGTCCCTGTTTTAGGATCGACTTGGACTAATTACACAGGGATAAAAACTTCTTTTACTACCTACACAAATACAACTGGTAAATACATTCAAGCATTTTGTAATTCTGGTTGTAATGGTGGCGGTGATGGTCAAATTTTTATTAATGGTAATTTAGTGGCTAAATGGGCGGCACAGTTTAATGGTTGCGGTGGGTATAGTTGTAATATGGCGGCAATTATTCCTCCCGGTGCTACTTATTCCATATCATCCTATGGAACAGTTAATTCATGGTGGGAGCTAGTTTAATGAAACATTTTGTAGATCAAAATAATATTGTTCATGCGTATCTTAAAGATGGATCACAAGATCATTTAATTGGTAATAAAAAAGAAATAAATTTAGAAGAACGAGATGCTTTAATTCTTCAAAAACAACAATCAGAATTTGATGCACAAGATTGGTATAGAAAGCGCATTTATAGTTATCCAGAATTAGGTGAATTTGTAGACGCTTGGGTTAAAAATGACCAAACTGCATTAGAAGAATATCGCAAAAAATGCTTATCTGTTAAAGCTAAGTATCCAAAACCTGAAGGATTTTAATTATGACTTACAACTATGGTAGCCCCATTACAGGCACTCTTACTGGTACAACTGCAACTGTTAGCGTTCCGCCATTAGTTTATCCAGCAACTATTGTTTTAAATTCTGCCGCTGGAGGTAGAGCAATTCAGTTATCTTTAGATAGTGGAGCTACTTTTCTTACAGCAGTTACTCCTACTGGAATAGCTACAGGTCAAATTTATTATGTTTTAACTTTTCCTGTAACAACTATTAAATTTACTGGTGTAGCCGCTGATACTTACGCAATTCTTTAATAGCGTTGAATAGGGAAATATTATGACAATGCTACTGTTTGCTAACCAAGCACAAACAACTCTTGCCGTTCCAATTACAAGCTTATCTACAACTTTAACTGTTGCAAGCGGTACTGGTCAATATTTTCCCCAACCAGTAGGGGATGAAATTTTTAAGATTACTTTAGTTAATTCAACTAATAATTTGATTACTGAAATTTGTAACTGTACAGCTAGAGTTGGCGATGTATTAACAGTAGTTCGTGGTCAAGAAGGTACTGTTGCTCAAGCTTGGAAATTTAGCGATTTTGTTACCAATTTAGTTACTGCTGGAACATTACAATCTTTTAGCCAAGTTTCAGGGTGGAGTGGTATCTCTGGTTATAGTGGTTACTCAGGAATTTCTGGCTATTCTGGTATTAGCGGTTATTCAGGTGATAGTGGCTATTCTGGATTTAGTGGAATTTCAGGTTTTTCAGGATTTAGTGGAATTAGCGGATATTCTGGAATTTCTGGATACAGCGGTATTTCTGGATACAGCGGTATTTCAGGTTTTTCAGGCATTAGCGGCTACTCTGGTTTTTCAGGCATTAGTGGATATTCAGGCTCTGGAGTTTCAGGTTACTCTGGAACATCTGGATTTAGCGGATATTCAGGTATTTCAGGTTTTTCTGGTTACAGCGGAATCAGCGGTTACTCAGGATTTTCAGGAATCAGCGGTTACTCAGGATTTTCAGGAATCAGCGGTTACTCAGGATTTTCTGGAATTTCTGGTTATTCTGGTTCAAGTGGGTTATCAAGCACTTATTATTTTTATAAAGCCAACACTTCTGCTACTAGCGGAAATCCAAATTCTGATTATTTGCTTTGGAATAATAATCAACAAATTAATGCAACACAAATAAATGTTAGCAATTTAACTGCAAATGGCGTTGATATAAGCGTATTTTTAGCTTTACTTAATACAACGGAAGAATTTGTAATTCAAGATTCTGCAAACAGTTCTAATTCACAAACTTGGTTAATTACTGGCACTCCAACGCAAATAAGCGGTGCTTATTGGACAATTCCAGTTTCTTTAATTTCATCAAAAGGAACTGGTACTTCAAATTTTTCTAATGACCAAGAAATTATTTTTGCTGTTGTTAATGGCATATCTGGTTTTAGTGGAATATCGGGGTATAGCGGTTATTCTGGAACATCTGGATTTAGCGGTATTAGTGGATTTTCAGGCTATAGCGGCATTTCTGGCTATAGTGGCATTTCTGGCTATTCAGGTTATTCAGGTATTTCGGGATATTCTGGTATCAGCGGATATAGCGGAAAATCTGGCTTTAGTGGCTATAGCGGAATTTCTGGTTATAGCGGTTGGTCTGGAATTTCTGGTTATAGCGGAATTTCAGGTTTTAGTGGCTATTCAGGTATTTCTGGTTATTCAGGCATAAGTGGTTATAGTGGATCTGGAATTTCTGGCTATTCAGGTTTTAGCGGAATTTCAGGTTATAGCGGATATAGCGGAATTTCAGGTTACTCTGGCTTTTCAGGCATTTCTGGATACAGCGGAACATCAGGATATAGTGGTTTTAGTGGCATAAGTGGCTACTCAGGAATTTCTGGATATTCTGGTTCAGGAGTTTCTGGTTACTCTGGTAGCGGTGTAAGCGGTTACAGCGGAACATCAGGCTATTCTGGTTTTAGTGGAATTTCAGGCTACAGCGGTTGGTCTGGTATTTCTGGTTTTTCTGGTATATCAGGTTATAGCGGAATTTCAGGTTACAGCGGAATTTCAGGATTTTCAGGCATAAGTGGTTATAGCGGATCTGGAATATCAGGCTATTCTGGCACATCAGGATTTTCTGGAATATCAGGCTACTCTGGTTACTCTGGACAATCTGGTTATAGTGGCATTTCTGGTTATTCTGGAAGTGGTATTTCTGGCTATTCTGGTTACAGCGGTACAAGTGGTTTTAGTGGCATTAGTGGATACTCTGGTTGGTCTGGTATTTCAGGATATAGCGGATCAGGTATAAGCGGATATAGCGGATATTCAGGGACATCAGGTTTTTCTGGCATATCTGGCTACAGCGGATTTTCAGGTATTAGCGGTTATTCTGGTTCAGGTATTTCTGGTTATTCTGGTATTTCTGGTTTTTCTGGAATATCAGGTTATAGCGGTTCTGGAATTAGTGGTTATTCTGGATTTAGTGGAATAAGTGGCTATAGTGGATTCTCTGGTATTTCTGGCTATAGTGGATTCTCTGGCATTTCTGGATTTAGTGGCTACAGCGGTATTAGTGGCTACTCTGGTTTTTCAGGAATATCTGGTTATAGTGGAATTTCGGGATTTAGTGGTATTAGTGGATTCTCAGGTTGGTCAGGCATCTCAGGTTACTCTGGAATTTCGGGATACTCAGGATCAGGAATATCTGGTTGGTCAGGTTTTTCAGGAATATCTGGCTACTCTGGAAGTGGTATATCTGGCTATTCTGGTTCTGGTGTTTCTGGTTATTCAGGCTTTTCAGGAATTAGTGGTTATTCTGGTAGCGGTATATCTGGGTATAGCGGTTTCTCAGGCATAAGTGGCTATTCTGGTTCAGGTGTATCAGGTTACAGCGGTAGCGGTATTTCTGGCTATAGTGGTTTTTCTGGAATCTCTGGTTTTAGCGGTTTCTCTGGTATTTCTGGATATAGTGGAATAAGCGGATTCTCAGGCTATAGCGGTTCAGGCTTTTCAGGTGTAAGTGGCTATTCAGGAATTAGTGGATTCTCTGGTATTTCAGGATTTAGCGGTATAAGTGGCTACTCTGGATCAGGCGTGTCTGGCTACTCTGGATTTTCAGGAATAAGCGGATTTAGCGGAATATCTGGTTACTCTGGTTACTCTGGTTACTCTGGTTCTGGAATTTCTGGTTATTCAGGATCAGGTGTTTCTGGTTATTCTGGATTTAGCGGTATCTCAGGCTATTCAGGTTCTGGTGTATCAGGATATAGCGGTTCTGGAATTAGTGGTTTTTCTGGCTATTCAGGAATCAGCGGATTTTCTGGTTTTAGTGGAATTAGTGGGTATTCAGGTTCAGGTATTTCAGGATATTCAGGTTCTGGAATTTCTGGATTTAGTGGCGCAAGTGGAATTTCTGGCTATTCAGGTTATTCTGGATCAGGAATAAGTGGATTTTCTGGATATAGTGGATCTGGTGTCAGCGGTTATAGCGGGTACTCTGGTTCTGGAATAAGCGGTTACAGCGGATATTCAGGCTTAAATGGTTCTGTTGGCACAAGTGGCTTTAGTGGATTTTCTGGAATTTCAGGTTATTCAGGCTACAGCGGTTCTGGTATTTCAGGATATAGTGGTTGGTCAGGAATATCGGGAACAAATGGTTTGTCAGGATTTTCTGGAATTAGCGGATATAGTGGAAGTGGTGTATCTGGCTATTCTGGATTCTCAGGATTTTCAGGTTACTCTGGATTTTCAGGAATTAGTGGATTTTCAGGGATTTCAGGTTACTCTGGATCAGGATTTTCAGGTTACTCTGGAATTTCAGGCTATTCAGGATTTTCTGGTATATCTGGCTACTCAGGAAGTGGAATATCTGGCTATAGTGGTTCAGGTATTTCTGGTTATTCTGGTTCTGGTGTAAGTGGTTTTTCAGGGTTCTCAGGGATCTCTGGTTACAGCGGGTCTGGAATCAGCGGATTTAGTGGTATCTCAGGATATTCAGGGATTAGCGGGTATAGTGGTTTAGGCTATGCAAACTTAACATCTACCACATCATTCCTAATTGGAACAGGCTCTAAAGCATTTACAGTAAACCAAACCCAAGGAACTAATGCTTATGTTGTTGGTGCAAGAGTTCGTATCAATAACACTACAAACTTTATGGAAGGGCAGATTACCGCCTATACCACAACTACATTAACAGTCAATGTGGATTTAGTAGGCGGATCTGGAACATTCGCTGCTTGGACTTTTAATATTGCTGGTCAATCTGGTATCTCTGGATTCTCTGGCTATAGTGGAACAAACGGCACTACAGGTACATCGGGCTTTAGCGGCTTCTCTGGTATCTCTGGCTATAGTGGCTTTTCTGGTATCTCTGGCTACAGCGGCACAAATGGCACAAACGGCACATCAGGATTTTCTGGTTATTCAGGCAGTAACGGCACAAACGGCACATCAGGCTTTAGCGGATTTTCAGGAATAAGCGGTTACTCAGGAATTAATGGAGCTACTGGAACAAGCGGTTTTAGCGGATATTCAGGTCAAAATGGCGCAACTGGAACTTCAGGATTCTCAGGTTATTCAGGTTATTCAGGAATTAATGGTTCTACCGGAACTTCAGGATTTTCAGGGTATTCTGGTGCAGTAGGCACATCTGGGTTTAGTGGCTATAGTGGAATTAATGGTTCTACTGGAGCATCTGGTATTTCAGGTTATTCAGGTCAAAATGGCGCAACAGGTACAAGTGGTTTTTCTGGTTACTCTGGTACAAACGGAACTAATGGTACATCTGGATTTTCTGGTTACTCTGGAATAAGTGGAACTAACGGAACAAACGGAGCTTCTGGAATTTCAGGCTACTCTGGATTTAGTGGAATTAGTGGATTTTCTGGCTATTCAGGTACTAATGGTGCTACTGGAACTTCTGGTTTTAGTGGTTACTCTGGTATCAATGGTGCTACTGGAACATCAGGTTTTTCAGGATATTCTGGTCAAAATGGTGCTACTGGAACTAGCGGATTTTCTGGTTACTCAGGAATCAATGGTGCAACTGGTACAAGTGGATTCTCTGGTTATTCTGGTGCTGTAGGAGCAACAGGTACATCAGGTTTTTCTGGCATTAGCGGATTTTCTGGAATATCAGGCTATAGCGGTACTAATGGCACTAATGGTTCAACAGGTACAAGCGGTTTTAGTGGTTATTCAGGCACTAATGGTTCAACAGGAACTAGCGGTTTTTCTGGATATAGCGGAACTAATGGGACTAATGGTTCAACAGGTACATCTGGTTATTCTGGATACTCAGGTACTAACGGCACAAATGGTGGTCAAGGAACTTCAGGCTATAGTGGTTACTCAGGTGCTACTGGCGCAACAGGAGCAACAGGATCTACTGGTGCTACAGGAGCAACAGGCACATCTGGCTATTCAGGACAAAATGGTGCTACTGGAACTTCTGGATATAGCGGAGCAACTGGCGCAACTGGAGCAACTGGAGCAACAGGTGGTACAGGAGCAACAGGTACAAGCGGTTACTCAGGATACTCTGGAGCAATTACTACTGGTTCTAATGCTCAAGCTAACAGTTTGGGAGTTGGTACTGCGGCTTCTGGAACAACAGGTGAAATTCGTGCCACAAACAATGTAACAGCTTATTACTCTGATGATCGTTTAAAAACCAAACTTGGTAATATTGAAAATGCTCTTGAAAAATTGCGTACTTTAAATGGTTTTTATTATGAAGCCAATGAGGTTGCTCAAGCTTTAGGTTATGATGTTAAGCGTGAAGTTGGTGTATCTGCTCAACAAGTTCAAGCAGTATTATCTGAAATTGTTGTACCAGCACCAATTGATGAGCAATATTGGACAGTTAGATATGAAAGGCTTTCTGCTTTGATTATTGAAGCTATTAAAGAATTGGCTGACCAAGTGGATGAAATAAAATCAAAACTTAATTAACTATAAGGATTAGTGATGCAATCCCCAAAATATTCGGTAGTGATACCGACTTACAATAATTGTGAGAAATATCTAAAACCTTGTATTGATTCAATAATCAAATACACAGAAATGACTGACATAGAGTTGGTCATTTCTGCTAATGGATGTACTGATAACACAAAAGCTTATACAGACTATTTATTAACAGTTTTTCCAAATATAACTGTTATTTGGAATGAAAAACCATTAGGTTTTGCAAAAGCTTGCAACGATGGAATAGAGCAATCTTTAAGACAAAACACTAAAAAAATAGTATTGCTTAACAATGATACTTTGTTGTTAGAACAACCAAAAAATCAATGGTTAAATAGGTTAGATGATTTTCATGCTGACATATCTTCAGTATTAACCCTACATTCTAAAATTACACAACAAAAGTTTGGTGTTTTCTTTTGCACAATGATTGATAAAAAAGTGTTTGACACCATTGGTTTATTAGATGAAAGCTTTGAAACTGGTGGATGTGAAGATATAGATTTTTGTTTTAGAGCAGATCAAAATGGTTTTAGCCTTATAGATGTTGGGTTTAAAGGTGATTTCCCTATTTATCATGTAGCAGAGGGAACAGTTCATGATCCTGAATTGGTATCAGATTGGGAGCAAAAGTTTTATAAAAATGAATTGAAATTAGCCAAGAAATACAAC
>Ga0214247_1000707_pt1 | contig 18354 bp, 18 predicted proteins | sample TroBogypolimnion_18_FD_153085 | JGI IMG/M metagenome (GOLD analysis project Ga0214247, IMG submission 153085) | Freshwater microbial communities from Trout Bog Lake, WI - 03JUN2009 hypolimnion | ecosystem: Environmental > Aquatic > Freshwater > Lake > Hypolimnion/Profundal zone ... | reverse complement strand
GGGGCGCTTGTGCGCCGGAGCTGCTGCCGCAGCAGCAGCCTCTGCCGCAGCAGCAGCCTTCTCCTCCTTGAACTTCTTGATCTCGGGCATCTGAATCAAGTCCTTCTTGAGCTCAGCATGGGCATTGCCTACAGCCCATAGGCCCAGCACGCTGACAATCAGCAGGCAGATGGCGGGGCGGAGTCTGAGGGCAATAGGGGACTTGGTATGCATGGGGCGAAACCTCTGGGGGGGCCTGCACAGCGCAGGCACAACATTCGAAGTTGCTCAAGCATAGTATCGGCCTGATTGCCCCATACTTGAGTTTCACGAAGCCAGCAGGCGCCACGCGCTATAGTGCGCCACTGCCCCGCCACCCCCACTTTTGCGATTGATCCTGTGAGCATACAGACCGACGACTTTTCTTCCGCTCCGCCACCGCTGCGCATGGTGTCCGCTGCACCCACTTCGCCCCAGGAAGAGGCGGTGGAGCGGGCCCTGCGGCCCAAGCTGCTGGACGAATATGTGGGCCAGGCCAAGGTGCGCGAGCAGTTGGAAATCTTTATAGGCGCCGCCAAGATGCGCGCAGAAGCCTTGGACCATGTGCTGCTGTTCGGCCCGCCGGGCCTGGGCAAGACCACGCTCTCGCACATCATTGCGCACGAGCTGGGTGTCAACCTGCGCCAGACCAGCGGCCCGGTGCTGGAAAAGCCCAAGGACCTGGCCGCGCTGCTGACCAATCTGGAAAAGAACGACGTCCTGTTTATCGACGAGATCCACCGCCTCTCTCCGGTGGTGGAGGAAATTCTCTATCCTGCGCTGGAAGACTACAAGATCGACATCATGATTGGCGAAGGCCCGGCGGCGCGCTCCATCAAGCTCGACCTGCAGCCCTTCACCCTGGTGGGCGCCACCACGCGAGCGGGCATGCTGACCAACCCGCTGCGCGACCGCTTTGGCATCGTTGCACGCTTGGAGTTTTATACCTCCGACGAGTTGCTGCGCATCGTCACCCGCAGTGCCGGCCTCATGAAGGTGCCCATGCACGAGGAAGGCGGCTTCGAGATTGCCCGCCGATCGCGCGGCACGCCGCGCATTGCCAACCGCCTGCTGCGCCGGGTGCGCGACTATGCCGACGTCAAGGGCAAAGGGCTGATCGACCTGGACATTGCCAACCGGGCGCTGGCCATGCTGGACGTCGACCCGCAGGGTTTCGACCTGATGGACCGCAAGCTGCTGGAGGCCGTGATCCACCGCTTTGATGGAGGCCCGGTGGGGTTGGACAATATCGCCGCCAGCATTGGTGAAGAGCGCGAAACCATCGAAGATGTTATCGAGCCCTATCTGATCCAGCAGGGATTTTTGCAACGCACGCCGCGCGGACGCATCGCCACGCTGGCCGCTTATCGCCATCTGGGCGTGGCCGCACCCCAGCGCGATGCGGAAATACCGGAGCAGTGAGCCGGCAACCAGTCGGTGAGGCTAATCCGCCACGTAGGGGTTGCTGCGGCGCTCGCGTCCGAAGCTGCTTTCCGGGCCATGGCCGGGGATAAACACCGTGTCATCGCCCATGGGCCAGAGCTTTTGCTTGATGCTGGCAATCAGCGTGTCGTGATCGCCTTGCGGAAAATCGGTGCGGCCTATCGAGCCGGCAAACAGCACATCGCCGACGAAGGCCCGCTTCGCCTCGGCCGAATAAAACACCACATGGCCGGGCGTATGGCCGGGGCAGTGGCGCACGGCAAGCGTGCTCCTGCCAATCGTCACCGTATCGCCATCCTTGAGCCAGCGCGTGGGCGTGAACACCTCGGCATGGGGAAAGCCAAAGCGCTTGCCCTGCTCGGCCAGACCGTCGATCCAGAACTGGTCGCCCGGGTGCGGGCCGATGATGGGCAGGTCCAGCGCGCGTGACAGTTCGGCCGTGCCACCGGCATGGTCGATATGGGCGTGGGTCAGCCAGATCTGCTCCAGCGTGAGCTTGAGCCGCTTCACCTCGGCCAGGATGCGCGGCAGGTCGCCACCGGGGTCAATGACGGCGGCTCGCAAGGTCTGGTCGCACCAGACGATGGAGCAGTTTTGTTGGAACGGGGTTACCGGGACGGTCAGGTAGTGCAGCATGGTTTCAAGCGGGTGAATGTGCCAAGGCTTGGCGACGCAAAGCATGGGCGCAGTTTATCGAGCTTAGCACCGCGCCTGGTCCTTCACTAGATCCTGTCATTGCCGCGCAGGCGAGACTCCAGGGTATTGCCTTGCTGCCCCAGCCCACGGATTGCTGGCCGTATAGTGATGCACTTTCCGTAATGGGCGCAACACAAGGGTATTGCCATGAAATTTCTGCTTATCGGCCTGCTGGCCTTGAGTCTATTGACCTCGGCACAGGCTGCCGATGAGGCGCTGCAACAGGCGATTGCCAGCCCCGCTCGCACGACGGCCTTTGTCGCCCGCGATAGCTGGCGCCACCCCTTGGAGACGCTGAGCTTTTTTGGCATCCGCGCGGACAGCACGGTGGTGGAGATCAGCCCCGGCGCTGGCTGGTATACCGAAATCCTGGCGCCCTATTTGCGCGACAAGGGTCAGCTCATTCTGGCAGCGGACGATCCGGATTCGCCCAAACCGGAGGCAGTCAAGAGCGTGGAACGGCTCAAGGTTAAGCTGGCCGCCGACCCGCAGCGCTATGACAAGGTCCGCCTGGCGGTATTTGCGCCACCCACAAAATTGGACTATGCGGCACCTGGCAGCGCCGATCTGGTGCTCACCTTTCGCAATGTACACAACTGGATGGCCAGCGGAGATGAGGGCGTGCGCAACGTGTTTGCCAGCGCCTACCGCAGCTTGAAGCCGGGCGGTGTGTTTGGCGTCGTCGAGCACCGCCTGCCCAGTAGCCGCTTCCAGGATGCAAGCAGCAGCACCGGTTACGTACACCAGGCCTTCGTCATTGGACTGGCGCAGGAGGCCGGTTTCCGGCTGGAGGCGAGTTCCGAGATCAACGCCAATCCTTTGGATCATGCCGACCATGTGGGCGGTGTATGGGCGCTGCCGCCGGGCTATGTGAACAAGGAAGTGGACCGCGAAAGCTACCAGGCCATAGGAGAAAGCGACCGTATGACGCTGAAGTTTGTGAAACCCTGAAGAGCCTTGACGCTGACCCAGTGCGCCTGGCTATTTGTAAATCTTCTTCAGCAGCCGGATCATGTCGCGGCGCTCGGGCGCCGTCAGCTTGGTGGCCACGCGCGCTTCCAGACTGGACGCGGTTTTTTCCGCCTGCAGCATCAGCGCCTCGCCCTCGGCCGTGAGCATCAGGCCAAAGGCGCGGCCATCACGCGGATGGGCGTGGCGCTCAATCAGGCCGCGCTTCTCAAAGCCATTGACCATGGCCACGATGTTGGGCGCCTGAATGCCCAGGGTGCTGCAGAGCTGGCGTGAGGTGATGCCGGGGTTGTGGGTGATCAGCGAGAGGGCAGAAAAGTCCACCGGCCGCAGCTCATACACCGCCATCTCTTCCAAAAACAGGCTGATCACCGCCAGCGCGGCCCGTCTGGCGTTGTAGCCCACCAGGGTTTCAAGGTAGCGGGTGTTGACCTTTTCTACAAAGGGCTTTTCGGTAGCGGATGTCATGTGCTCTGGATGATAAGGCGGCCGTAGCCAGCCTAGACCAGCGCAGCTTCGATGATGGCCAGGCGCATGGCAAATTCGGGCAGTACCCAGCGCTTGAGAGCGCTTTGGGGCTGCGTCCAGCGCTGCGCATCCGCAGGCGCCGAAGCCTCGATGCGCGCACCGGCCCAGCCTAGCAGCGCCATGGCCATCAGACGCAGGTAGTCGTCGGCCACCCAATAGGCCAGCGTGGCATGGTCCTTGGCGGCCAGCACCAGCGCCTCGGTCAGGCCGCGCAGTTGGGTGAAGCGTTGTTGCACGGTGGTGCTTGCTTCCAGACCGGCGGGCAATTGCGCGGTCAGTTCGTCCAGCAGGGCGGACAGGCTGGCGCCACCATCTGCCAGCACCTTGCGCACCAACAGGTCTATGGCCTGGATCTCGTTGGTGCCTTCGTAAATCATGGTCACGCGAGAATCGCGCACGATCTGCTCGATGCCCCACTCGCGCACATAGCCGTGGCCGCCAAACACCTGCAGGCATTCGCTGCCGCCATAAAAGGCCTGCTGCGTGAACGCGGCCTTGATCACCGGTGTAACCAGGGCACACCAGCGCTGCCCCTGCGCGCGGCGGTCGGCATCGGCGTGGTGCTTGATGACATCGAGTTCCACGGCCGTGGTGTAGGCCAGCACGCGGCCGCAATCGACCCAGGCGCGCTGCGTGTCCAATATCCGTCGCATGGCGGGGTGCTCGGCAATGAAATCCGCCTCGGCTGCACTTTTGCCGCGCCCCGGCGCACGCATCTGACGCCGCTCCCGGGAATAGGCGTCGGCCTTTTGCCAGGCTGCATCCAAGAGGCCAATGCCCTGCAGCGCCACATGCAGGCGCGCGGCATTCATCATCACGAACATGGCGTTCAGGCCCCGGCCCGCTTCGCCGACGATCCAGCCCCTGGCCGCTTCAAAGCGCATGACGCAGGTGGGGCTGCCATGCAGGCCCATCTTCTCCTCAAGGCGGTCGCAATGCGCGGCACTGCGCGTGCCATCCGCATAAAACTTCGGCACTAAAAACAGCGACAGACCCTTGGGTCCGGGCGGCGCATCGGGGAGACGCGCCAGCACCAGGTGCACGATGTTGTCACAGAGATCATGCTCGCCGCCGGAGATAAAAATCTTGGTGCCACTGATGTCGTAACTGCCGTCCGCCTGCACAGACGCGCGGGTGCGCACCAGCCCCAGGTCGCTGCCGGCATGGGCCTCGGTTAGGCACATGGTGGCCAGCCATTCACCGGTGGCGACCTTTTCCAGATACTGACTTTTAAGCGCATCGCTGGCATGGTGTTTGATGCATTCATAGGCGCCATGCAGCAGACCCGGTGCCATGGTCCAGCCGTGGTTGGCCGCGCTCAGCATCTCGTACAGCGTGGCCTCCAGCACGGCCGGCAGGCCCTGACCGCCGTCTTCGGTAGCACATGCCAAGGCGGGCCAGCCGCTTTGCCAGAAGCTCTGGTAGGCGTCCCTGAAACCCGGCGGCATGGTGACCTTGCCCATGCCGTTATCCAGCGTGTGCTGTGCGCCGACTTCGTCGCCAATGCGGTGCAGCGGTGCCACCACTTCGCCGACAAACTTGGCGGACTCTTCCAGCACCTGCTGCATCAGCTCAGCATCCACCTCGGTATAGGCTGGCAGGCCTTGCAAAGTGGCCGGTGCGCCCAGCACACTCGACAGGATGAACTGGATATCGGCGGGGCGGGGTTGGTAATCGCTCATGCGTGGCTTTCGGTTGCGGCAACCGGCTTGCGCGCGGCGCCCAGGTAGGTGTCGATTACGCGCGCATCTTTCGCCAGGTCTTGTGCCGGGCCGTGCAGGGCAACCTCGCCCATTTCCAGCACATAACCGTAGTCGGCGGTCTCCAGCGCGGCGCGGGCGTTCTGTTCCACCAGCAGGGTGGTGACGCCGGTCTTGCGCAACGCGTCAATGGTTTTGAAGATTTCACGCACCACCAGCGGCGCCAGGCCCAGACTGGGCTCGTCCAGCATCAACAGCGTGGGGCGGGACATCATGGCGCGGCCCACCGCCAGCATCTGGCGCTCGCCGCCCGACAGCGTGCCTGCCAGTTGCAGGCGCCGCTCTTTCAGGCGCGGAAATATTTCGTAGACAACATCGATCTGTTCGCGCCACTGTTTGTTGCGCAGGCGCACCTGGCGGAAGGCGCCCAGCAGCAGGTTGTCTTCCACCGGCATGGTGCCAAACAGTTCGCGCTTTTCCGGCACCAGCGCAATGCCGAGCATGACGCGTTCTTCGAGCGACAACGGGCTGATGTCTCGGCCTTCAAAGTGGATGCTGCCCTTGGAAGGCAGCACGCCCATCAGTGCATTCAGGAAAGTGGATTTGCCCGCGCCATTCGGTCCGATGACGGTGATGATGCTGCCCTTGGGCGCCGACAGGTCAATGCCACTGAGCACCTCGGCACGGCCGTAGCCGGCGTGCAGGCCCTGTATGGATAAAACGGTTTCGCTCATGTTGCTGCCTTCAATGCTCCATACCAAGATACGCCGCCCGCACTTGCGGGCTTTGCTGCACCTGCTCGGGTGTGCCGTCCATCAGCTTGGTGCCGAACTCCATCACCACGATGTGGTCGGTTACGTCCATCACCAGGTCCATGTCGTGCTCCACCAGCAGAATGCTCATGCCCTCGGAGCGCAGTTGACGCAGCACGCCGATCAGCGCCTGCTTCTCCTTGTGGCGCAGACCGGCGGCGGGTTCGTCCAGCAGGAGTAGCGACGGGTCGCTGCACAGGGCACGGGCGATTTCCATCAGACGCTGCGGGCCCATGGCCAGGTTGCCGGCCTGTTCATGCAAGGCATGGCCCATGCCGATGCGCGCCAATTGGCGGGCCGCTTCGCGCAACAGGCTTTGTTCTTCCGCACGGTCAAGCCGCAGCATGGAGGACAATGCGCTTTGGTTGCCGCGCAGTTGCGCACCGAGCGCCACGTTCTCCAGCACCGTCATTTCCGGAATCATCTTCACGTGCTGGAAGGTACGGCTCATGCCGCGGTTGGCAATTTCCCGCGAGGGCAGGCCACTGATGGTCTCGCCACGAAACTTCACCGTGCCCGAGGTCAGGCCCAGCACGCCGCTGACCAGGTTGAAGGTGGTGGACTTGCCGGCGCCGTTGGGGCCGATCAGGCCGACGATCTGTCCGGCCTTGATATGGAAGCTGATGTCTTTCACGGCGGTGAGGCCACCGAACTGTTTGCGGATGTCGGTCACTTCCAGCACGGTCTCACCCAGGGCGGGCTTGCTGCGCTCGGGCAGCAGGGCCGCGCGCTGCCAGTCATCGACGCGTTCGGGCTTGGGCAACCAGCGGCCGACCAGGGACCACATGCCGTCGGGCAGGTACTTCAAGACCAGCACCAGTACGATGCCGAACACAATCACCTCGTAGCTGCCGCTGGTTCCCAGCAGTTTGGGCAGCAGCACCTGCAACTGGTCTTCCAGCAGCTTGGTCAGCACGGCGCCGCCTATGGCACCCCAGACATAACCGACTCCGCCGAGAACGGCCATGAACAGGTATTCGATACCCATCTTCAGGCCGAAGGGCGAGGGGTTCACCGTGCGCTGGAAATGCGCAAACAGCCAACCCGAGACGCTGGCAAAGAGTGCCGCGATCAGGAAGATGCCGATCTTGTGGCGCAGCGTGTCCACGCCCATGGCCTCGGCCATCAAGACGCTTGCGCGCATGGCGCGGATGGCGCGGCCGGTGCGGGAATCTAGCAGGTTCAACAGGGCGAACACACCCAGTAGCACCAGCCCCCAGGCCAGCACAAAGAAGCTGCGGCCCTGGCTGATATCCCAACTGCCGAGCATGATGGGCGGCACGCCCTGGATGCCGTCGTACTTGCCCAGCGCATCCAGATTGCCCATCAGGTAGTACAGCGACAGGCCCCAAGCGATGGTGGCCAAAGGCAGGTAATGGCCGGACATGCGCAGCGTGATCCAGCCCACCACCAGCGCGCTCACTGCCGTGATGAACAGTCCGGCAAACACCGTGAGCCAGGGCGACCAGCCCATGTTGACCGTGAGGTAGGCGCTGGTATAGGCGCCTATGCCGACAAAGGCCGCCTGACCGAAGGAGGTGAGTCCGCCAATGCCGGTGAGCAGCACCAGGCCCAGAATCACCAGGCTGTAAAGCGCGATGTAATTGAGCTGGGTGATCCAGAAATCCGGCACCGGTGACACCGCGTACAAGAGCATGCAGGCAAACACGGCGATGCGTTGGGCGCGGGCGTTGTGCAGCCAGTGCTGCAGGGGGGTGGGTAGCGTCATCTCAATGTTCCTCGGCGTGGCCGTCGGCCATGGAGCGCCACAACAAAATCGGCAGCACCAGGGTGAACACAATTACCTCCTTGAAGGCACTGGCCCAGAACGAGCCGAAGGCTTCGACCAGACCGACAAAGATGGCGCCCACAGCCGCCAGCGGGTAGCTTTGCAAGCCCCCCATCACGGCGGCCACAAAGCCCTTGAGGCCGATCAGAAAACCGGAGTCATAAAACACCGTGGTGGTCGGTCCTATCAGCAGGCCCGACAGCGCGCCAATCAGCGCAGCCATGGCAAAGGTGGCCTGGCCGGCGCCTATGGTGGAGATGCCCATCAGGCGCGCGCCCAGGCGATTGACCGCCGTGGCCTGCAACGCCTTGCCGTACAGGGTGCGCGCAAAGAACTGCCACAGCAGCACGATCAGTGCCAGCGACACCATGAAGATGATGATGGCCTGGCCCTTGATGGCAAGGCCGCCGAGATTCACGCGCATGTCCCAGAAGGAAGGGTTGCGAAAGCCCTCGGCGCCAAAGAACAGCAGGCCCAGGCCGGTCATGGCAAAGTGCACGCCCACCGACACAATCAGCAGCACCAGCGAGCTGGCATCGGCCAGCGACTGGTAAGCCAGGCGATAGACCAATGGCCCGAAGGAGGTGACGATGGCCACCGTCAACCCAGCCTGCACCAAGAGCGGGAGGTTTTGCGGTGCCGCCCACAGCGACACCAGCGAAATAATGGCGGGCGGCAGCAGCGCGGCCAAGCCGGCCTTGGCCGCCTTGGCCGCGCTGCCGCTGTGCTGCCAGCTCTGGCGCGCATCCAGCAGGGCTACCAGCAGCGCCATGATCAGCAGCAGCCAGACCGTGCCCGGCACCTGGCCGGTCTGGAAAATGGCCAGGGTGAGCGCGCCATAGGCGACAAACTCTCCCTGGGGAATAAAGATCACCCGGGTGACCGAGAACACCAGTACCGTGGCAAGCCCCAGCAACGCATACACGGCACCATTGGTTATGCCGTCGAGCAGCAGGATGCTGAAGATTGTCGAATCCATAAAAATTACTCGACCTTCCAGTCACCGTTCACTACCTTGAGCATTACGCCGGTTTCAGGTGTGTAGCCCCAATGGTCGTCCTTGGTCCAGTTCAGTACGCCATGGGCGACTACGGTGCGGCCCATGCCTTCCAAGGCATCGCGCAGTGCGGCGCGGAATTCCTTGGTGCCGGGCTTGGCCTTCTTCAGTGCGATAGGCACGGCCTTTTCCAGCACCGAGAAGGCGTCATAGCCGTGGGCGGCAAACTGGTTGCGTGAGCCCGGGCCATAGGCCTTCTCATACTGGGCCACATAGGTCAAAGCGACCTTTTTGGAGGGATGGCTATCGGGTAGTTGCTCGGCCACCACGGCCGGGCCTGACACCACATAGGCACCTTCCACGTCTTTGCCACCGACGCGCATCAGGTCGCGCGAAGCGGCTGCATGGGTCTGGTAAATCTTGCCCTTGAAGTCGCGTTCCACAATCGCCTTGTGCGGCATGGCAGCACCGCTGCCGGAGGCCACGATCAGCATGGCATCCGGATTCGCGGCCACCAGCTTGAGGGCCTGGGCCGTGACGCTGGTGTCGGCGCGGGCAAAGCGCTCGGCGGCGATAACCTTGATGCCATTCTTTTCGGCCTCGGGTGTGAAGTCACGCAACCAGCTTTCACCATAGGCATCGGTATAGCCCAGGAAGCCGACGGTCTTGATGCCCAGTTTTTTCATATGGCCGACCATGGCGTGGGCCATGACGGTGTTGGATTGGGGCAGGCGGAAGGTCCAGCCGTCCTTGCCGGCGGGCAGTTCGATGGGCGACAGCGACAGTTGCACGGTTTCCGCTTCAGCGGCAACACCGGACACGGGAATGGCAACCGGTGTGGCCACTGAGCCGACGATCACGTCCACCTTGTCTTCGGTGACAAAACGCTTGGCGTCCTTGATGCCGGTAGTCGGGTCGGTGCCATCGTCCAGCACAATGACCTTCAACTTTTCACCGCCGATGCTGGTGGGCCAGAGCTTGACCTGGTTGTTGACCGGAATGCCCAGGCCCGAGGCTGGGCCGGTCAGCGGCAGGATCACGCCGATGGTGATGTCGGCCCATGCGGCGCCTGACACAACCAGGGTGGCGGCGGTGGCGATAAGGGATTTGACGAGTTTCATAATTTTGTCTCCTGTGAATGGTCTTGGGGCTAAGGGGAACTGGGGAAATCGGTTGATCAAGAGCTGAACATCAACAGCAAAGGGCCTTGATGTCTTCGGGCACCGGGATGGCCTTGATGCGGTCGGGCGCCTCGGGTGGGTGGATCACGAATGCGCGCGTCTCGACTCCTTCGCACAAGATCACATCGCCGCGCATCACCACATGTTTCTGGATAAACACCTTGGCGCGCCATTCGACGATGCTGGTATGGATGTGCAATGTCTCGCCATAGGTGGCGGGCTGGCGGAATTTGGTGTTGATCTCCAGCAGCGGGGTGCCGACGATGCCGCGCGTTTTGAGCAGCTCGCGCCAGGGCGGCACGCCGCACTCCATGAAAAAGTGCAGCGAGGAGGCATCCATCCACTTGGAAAAATTGGGGAAGAACACAATGCCGGCCGGGTCGCAGTCGCCAAACTGCACCTTGATCTCGTAAACCGTGGTTTTGCTCATGGGTCTCTTTAAAAAATGGGGTGGCGCAGCGCAGCCTCCGACAGGCTGCAGTGTCTCTTGCTTCTCAGGCGCTGGCGTTGGGGTTTTCCAGCAGCAGGGCAATGCCCTGGCCGCCGCCAATGCAGGCCGACGACACGCCGTAGCGCACGCCGCTCTTCTGCATCTCGCGCGCCAAGGTGATGGTCAGGCGCACGCCGGTGGCGGCCAGCGGATGGCCCAAGGCAATGGCGCCGCCATTGACGTTGAGCTTGGACAGGTCCAGGCCCAGTTCGCGCGCTACCGACAGGGTTTGCGCGCCCTGGGCTTCGTTGATCTCAAAGCGGCCAATCTGGTCCAGGCTCAGGCCGGCACGTTCCAGCAGCAGCTTGATCGCAGGTGCCGGGCCAATGCCCATGATTTCGGGCGGCACGCCGACGACTGCCGCTGCAATCAGGCGGGCCAGCGGCATTTTGCCTTCGGCCTGAACATAGGCGCCGGAGGCAACCACGGCAGCAGCAGCGGCATCCACCAGCGCGGCACTGTTGCCACCGGTTTGCACGCCCCCTTCATACACTGGGCGCAGCTTGGCCAGCACCTCAGGGGGCGAGATGCGCGCATGGGTGTCTAGCGCCACCTCAAGGGTCTTGCCCTGCAGCTTGATGCCGCGCGTCTTGTAGCCCTCGAGCGCAAACTTCTCGTTGACCACCGGCACGATTTCCCCGGCCAGAAAGCCCGATTCCTGCGCGGCGACGGCCTTGGCAAATGACTGGCTAGCAAACTGGTCCACCTCGACGCGGGTGATGCCGTATTTCACGGCCAGGTTCTCTGCCGTCTGGATCATGTTGATGCCGGCCGCCGAGTCTTTCAGGGCCTCCCACATATAGTCCTTGAAGCCCACCTCAGCGCCCAGCTTGAAGCCGGTGCGGTGCTCAAAGGCGCAGATCGGGTTGCGCGTCATGCTCTCGGCGCCCACCACCAGGGCCGCGTCACAGGCGCCGCCCTGGATCTGTTCTGCAGCCTGGCGGAACAGCTCGAAGCCGGTGCCGCAAATGCGCTGTGCCATCAGCGCCGGCACCTCGATCGGCACACCGGCATACAGGGCGATGTGGCGCGGCAGCATGAACTGCTCGAAGTCGCCGGGCGCCATATTGCCGGCAATCACCGAGCCGATGTGCGCGCCGGGCACGGCCGCACGCGCCAATGCCGCGCGCGCCGCCTTGATGCCCAGATCGGTGGGCGAGATATGGCCGAGTGCGCCGCAGTAATCGACCATGGGGGTGCGCACACCGTCCAGAATCCAGATGTCCTGGAAGGCGTTGAAAAATCCTTTGGATGCCATGTTTAAGAGTCCTGTTAAACGGTGGGTTTGATGATGACTGGCAGCGTGCCTTCATGCAGGGCTGCTACTGTTGCGGCCCGGTGCGTCAGCACGGCGCGCTGGTTGATCGAGCCCTTGTCTGTGATTTCGCTGCGGTCTATGGTGGGCGGCTCGGCCAGCAGGCACAGGCGCGCAATGCGGTTGGCGCTCCCCGTGGAATTCTTGGACAGCGTGTCCACCACGGTCTGGAAATGCGCAACGACAGCAGCGCTGGCCAGCACCTCGCTCATGGACGCGTCGGCACTCAGGCCACTCAGGGTTCGTACGGCCTGCGTGGGGAACACCATGGCACCGACTTCCTTCAGATTGATGCCGGTGAGCACCACGTCCTGCACATAGGGGGCACCTGCGACAATGATCTTGGCGCGCAAGGGGCCGACCGACACAAAGGTGCCAGTGGCGAGCTTGAAGTCTTCGGCAATGCGGCCATCGAATTTGAGGCCCTGGTGCTCGTCTTCCGGATCAATCCAAGAGACGGCGTCGCCTGAGCAAAAAAAGCCTTCTTCGTCAAAGTGGGCCGCCGTTTCCTCCGGGGCACGCCAGTAGCCCGGAGTGATGTTGGGGCCGCGGTAGCGCACCTCGGTCTTGCCGCCCAGGTCCACCAGTTTGAGGTCCATGCCCGGTGTCGGTACGCCCAGATCGCCAGCCTTGACATGGGGGCTGGTGACGAAGATGGCAAAGGGGCCGGATTCGGTCATGCCCATGCCGGTGCTCATCACGATGCGCTCGCCGATTTCGGCCTCGGCGGTGGCAAACAGGCTGTCCCAGATCGGCTGCGCCAGCGAGGCGCCGGCATAGAAAAACATCTTGACGCGGGAGAACAGCGTTTTGCGCAGCAGGGCATCGGTCTGCATCGCGTTGGCAATGGCTTCGAAGCCGGTGGGCACGTTGAAGTACACCGTGGGTGCGATCTCGCGCAGGTTGCGCAATGTCTCGTGCATCAGGGCGGGGGTCGGCTTGCCGTCGTCGATATACAGCGTGCCGCCGTGGTACAGCACCATGCCGAAGTTGTGGTTGCCGCCAAAGGTGTGGTTCCAGGGCAGCCAGTCCACCAGCACCAGCGGGCGCTCGGTCAGCGCCATCATGCTTTGCGCCATCTGCTGCTGGTTGGCGCACCACATGCGCTGGGTGTTGATAACAGCCTTCGGCAGCTTGGTGGAGCCGCTGGTGAACAGGAACTTGGTAATCGTCTCGGGGCCGGTGGCGGCCATTGCAGCGTCTACCGCATCGGTGGCCTCGGTTGCCAGCAGGTCGGCAAACGGAATGCTGGCCACGCCCTCGACCGTGCCACTGGTCAGCACCACTTCCATATCGGCACTGGCCACGGCCGCGATGGCCTTGCCATAGCGCTTGGCGTCACTCGCAAACAGCAGCCCCGGCGTGACGGTCTTGAGCACATGGCGCAGCTTGTCGTAGTCCTGGCTGATCAGCGAATAGGCCGGCGAGGTCGGTACAAAGGGTACACCGGCTACCAGGCATCCCAGGGCCAGCTGCGCATGTTCCAGGTCGTTTTCCGACAGGATGACCACTGGGCGATCGACGCTTAAGCGGCGGTCCAGCAGGGCTTGCGCAATGCTGCACGCGCTGTTCCAGGCCTGGGCATAGCTGAGGTGAATCCAGTCGCCCAGACTGCCATCGGCCAGCCGTGCACGCCGCGCCATAAAGCTCTGGTCCGGACGGGTCTGGGCCCAGAGCTTGAGTCGGTCGGTGATGCGCTGGGAATAAATTTGCAGGCTTTGCTCGGCCCGCATATAGCGCACGCCGGGTGCGCCTTCGCTCAAGGCAACACGGGTGATGCCAAAGCGCAGCGTGCGGTATCGGGCTTGGTTCATGGGCGTCTCTTCGGGTCTTTATGTGTTGTATCTTGCGGGTGCAGTCTTTGCCGCACTTGCTCGCAATTACGCTTTTTGCACCTTGGCGGCGCGACCTTCCAAAAAGGCCTTCACGCGGTCCTTGGCCTCGGGTGCGCTCTGGGCAATGGCGGCCATCATGGCCTCGGTCATAAAGCCCTGGTCGGCCGGCTGGTCCGCAATGCGCGGCAGCACGTGCGTCAACGCGTAATTGGTGAGCGGCGCGTTGCCGGCAATGCGCAACGCCAGCTCCATGGACTTGTCAAAGGCAGTGCCGGCAGCTACCAAATACTGCGCCAGGCCAATGCGTTCGCCATCCATCGCGTTGTAGACGCGCCCGGTCAGCATCATGTCGGTCATGCGCGCCACGCCAATCAGACGCGGAATGCGCACCGAGCCGCCGCCGCCGACAAAGATGCCACGCGACCCTTCTGGCAACGCGTAAAAAGTGCTGTCGTCGGCCACGCGGATATGGCAGGCGCTGGCCAGCTCCAAACCACCGCCTACCACCGCACCATGCAGCGCCGCAATCACAGGCACCGGGCCGTATTGCACGCATTCCAATGCCGAGTGCCACATGCGCGAGTGGTGCAGGCCCTGGCCGGCATCGCGCTCCTGCAGTTCGCTCAAATCCAGGCCGGCGCAGAAGTGATCGCCCTCACCAGCTATCACGGCGGCGCGCACGCTGGCGGGCATGGTTTCAAACAAATGGCGCAGGGACAAGACCAGGGCGTCGTTCAGTGCATTGCGCTTGGCACCGCGCGTCAGGCGGATGACAGCGATCTGTTGCTGCTCGCCCTGCAGTTCAAAGTGGATGTGTTTTTTGCTCATGGGTGCTTTCGTATGGCTTGAATTATGGTTATAAAAAATAACCTTATCAAGAGCCTTTCTGTGCTGTTTTGTCGGTGTTTACCCTTGGCTGAAGGCGCTGAACCGTGTTGCGTGCCGGTGTAGGGAAGGAGGAGTTGAGTCCATCCGCGGCGCGAACTTCGCATACACTTGCCTTGCTTGTCGGGGCGCCAAAGACGTATGTCGAGGCTGAGACCACTCACGTGGAACCCGCTGAACCTGATCGGGGTCATGCCCGCGTAGGGAACAACGTATATTGGCACCGGTCCATGCACGGCTTCAACAGCCCACGCTCTCTCCGGCAGCCCAGGCAGGCGCCCCTTTAACCGGAGACCGCCTTGACCCCACCCGTTGTAGTGAACAGCATGCGGCCCTTGCACATAGGCATTGCCGGTGCCGGTCTGGCCGGTCGCTGCCTGGCCTGGCGGTTGGCGCGCGCTGGTCACCGCGTCACGCTGCTGGACAGCCGCCAGCGCGATGCACTGGACACAGCGGCCATGGTGGCTGCGGCCATGTTGTCGCCCTTGGCCGAGCTGGCGGTGTCGGACGCCGTGGTGTTTGCATTGGGAAAGCGCTCCATGGAACTCTGGCCGCAGTGGATTGCCGAGCTGCATGCCGGTCACCCCTCGCCGGATGCGCAACCGGTGTACTTTCGCCAGCAGGGCACGCTGGTCGTGGCGCATGCGCCGGACCAGAGTTCCATGAGTCACTTCACGCGTCTCTTGCAACACAAGCTGCCCGCATCGCATCGCGATCAGGTGCAGGCGCTGGACGCTGCTGCGGTGGCGGCGCTGGAGCCCGCGCTGGCCGGGCGCTTTCATTCCGGTCTGTACCTGCAGGGCGAAGGCCAACTGGCCAATGACCAGTGGATGGCGGCGCTGGCGCTGGAGCTAGACCGCCTGGGCGTGGTCTGGCAGGAGGGCGTTACGGTGCACACGCTGGAGGCGCAGCGCATCCGAGGGACAGCTGGCAGTGGCGAACTCGATATCACCGTGGACCTGGTGGTCGATGCCCGCGGTTTCGGCAGCAAGCCCCTGCTGAATGACTTGCGCGGCGTGCGCGGCGAGGTCTTGCGTGTCTCTTGCCCAGGTGTTGTATTGCAGCGCCCGGTGCGCCTGATGCACCCGCGCTACATGCTGTATGTGGCACCGCGCCCGGATCACCAGTTTGTGGTGGGCGCCACCGAGTTGGAGTCCGAAGACACTGGAGCTGTCACCCTGCGCTCCATGCTGGAGCTGGGCAGCGCGCTCTACAGCCTGCACCCGGCCTTTGGCGAGGCGCGATTGGAGCGGCTATCGGCCGCGCTGCGCCCGGCGTTGGACAACGACCGGCCCGCCTGCTTGTTGCATGACGGTGTCTGGCACATCAACGGGCTGTACCGTCACGGCTATCTGTGCGCCCCGGCGTTGGTCGACTCCCTGATACAAAAAATACAGGAAACACACTCATGAACCCTATCGACATCCATGTCAACGGTGCCTCCATCCAGACGCAGTCCCCGCATTTGCAGGCCCTGCTGCTGGAGCGCGGCCATGACCTCAACGGCGCCTTTGCCTGCGCCATCAACAACACCTTCGTTCCCCGCGTGCAGTGGCACCAAAGGCCGCTGCAAGCCGGTGACCGCGTCGACGTCATCGCACCCATTACCGGAGGCTGAAATGCAAGCCCCTGAACCTAACGATGAACCCTCTGCAAAGCGCAGCGAGGCCGCAACTTGGCAAGTCGCCGGCACCACCTTATCCAGCCGCATGTTGCTGGGCACGGCGCATTACCCTTCGCTGCAGGTGCTGGTCGATGCGGTAAAGGCCAGTAGCACCGAGGTGCTGACCGTGGGCCTGCGCCGCCTGCAACCCGAGACCGGTGGCGGTACGCATTTCTGGAAGCGTGTGCAGTCGTTGGGCTGCCACGTGTTGCCCAACACCGCCGGTTGCCACAGTGCCGACGAGGCCGTGACACTGGCGCTGATGGCGCGCGAAATTTTTGCCACGCAATGGATCAAGCTCGAAGTGATAGGTGACGACTACACGCTGCAGCCCGACCTGTCGGCCACGCTGGACGCAGCCACCCGGCTAGTGCGCGAAGGCTTTGCGGTGTTCGCCTACACCACCGACGACCTGGTGACGGCGCAGCGCCTGCATGGCGCCGGTTGTGCCGCCGTCATGCCCTGGGCCGCACCGATTGGCAGCGGGCGCGGTCCGCAAAATCCCTATGCGCTGGAAACCATGCGCCGCCGCCTGCCCGACGCCGTGCTGGTGGTCGATGCCGGTCTGGGCCGTCCCTCGCATGCGGCTCAGGTGATGGAACTGGGCTTTGATGCCGTGCTTCTCAACACCGCCGTGGCCCAGGCCGGTGATCCGGTGCGCATGGCGCGCGCCTTTGCCGATGGTGTGTCTGCGGGGCGCACCGCGTTTGAATCAACCCCCATGCCGGAACGCGCGGCGGCGCAAGCCTCCACACCCACCGTGGGCATGCCGTTCTGGCACGCGCAATAAAAGGAAAATCGATGTCCAAGAACTTGCCGGAACAAGCGTTCGCGCCGCTGATCGCGCCCCTGGGCTTTTACCCGGTGGTGCCCGATGCGCGATGGGTGGAGCAGTTGCTGCAGTGGGGCGTGCGTACCATTCAACTGCGCTGCAAGCGCGCTGGCGACGCTGACCTGGCGTTACAGGTGCGCGCCGCTGTGGCCGCAGGTCGCGCAATTCCAGGTGTCCAGGTGATCATCAACGATCACTGGCGCCTGGCGCTGACCGAGGGCGCCTATGGTGTGCATCTGGGGCAGGAAGACTGGGCCGCGTTGCCCGACCCTGAGCGCGAAGCCTTGCGTGCATCGGGAATGCGCCTGGGCCTTAGCACCCATACGCCCGAAGAGCTGGCACTGGCGCATGCCGCACAGCCCTCCTATCTGGCCATAGGCCCGGTCTATCCGACCACACTCAAGGTTATGCCGTATGAACCTGTGGGGTTGGAGCGCCTGGCGCAGTGGGCGCAGCAGGCCGCGCCGTATCCGGTGGTTGCCATTGGCGGCATTTCGTTAGAGCGCCTGCCGGGCGTGCTGGCCTGCGGTGTCAACGGAGTGGCGGTTGTGAGTGCCGTCACCCAGGCGCCCGACCCGCATCGGGCGGTTGCTTTAGCCCTGGGCCTATTCCAGCGGCTCAAGCTTGGCACTTCTGAGTCGGAACAGTGATACGTCAAATTCCGGGCGCCCATTAATTTTGGCTCTGTTTAAGTTAAGTGTGGGTCCTGTGTCAACCCATTGATTCGTAAGGCGTTATATGTATAGCATCTTCTGTGGATAAAACCCGCTGGTGCTGCCCCCTTGAACCCGAACGATCTACATCAATTCCTTGACGACTTGCGTGGCATGTCGGCAGAAGAGTGCCTGGAAGTCAAGGCTGTTCTGCGCATCCGCGAGCAACAGGTGCAAAGCTCGCTGGTCATGCGGGAAGCCGAGCAAGCCATAAAGGCTTGCCCACGCTGCGGCAGCTTGCATTTTGCCAAGGCGGGAAACAAGGATGGACGGCAACGGTTCAAATGCAAGGCCTGCTTCAAAACCTTCAACGCCTTGACCGGCACGCCGATGGCTAGGCTTCGCCTGTCCGAGAAGCACATTGAAAACGGCCAATGCATGATTGGGGGCCCTCGACTTCGACACCAAATTGAGAATTTCGCCCATTTTTGACCTTCGAGGTCAATAAAATCAAGCACTTAGCGCACGGTTTTTAAAAGTTCGTGTAG
>Ga0214247_1000694_pt1 | contig 18545 bp, 17 predicted proteins | sample TroBogypolimnion_18_FD_153085 | JGI IMG/M metagenome (GOLD analysis project Ga0214247, IMG submission 153085) | Freshwater microbial communities from Trout Bog Lake, WI - 03JUN2009 hypolimnion | ecosystem: Environmental > Aquatic > Freshwater > Lake > Hypolimnion/Profundal zone ... | reverse complement strand
CCAAGGCCTTGCCTGCAGGGTCGAGCTCCAGCGCCATCCGGCCATTGCTGCGCATGGCGCGCAGACGTTCAATCTGGCTTTTCAGTTGGGCCTGTTGCTGTTGCAATATGGCTTGCGCCTGGGCCTGGTTATCTGCCTTGATATTGGAGGCCACGGACGTGCTTTGCGCCTGTGACTGCGATTCAAGACGGCGGATGAGTGAATCCAGGTTTTCCTGCTGGCGCTGGCGCACAGATTCTCGGCTGAACTCGGTACCAAACACATAGGCCTGGGTAGTGAGCCCACCCAGTCGGCGCAAGAGCTGGGGCAAGGTTTCGCCGGCCTGCACCTGGTACACGCCGGGGGCAGCCACTTCACCTTCCACCCGCACCTGACGGCTTTGGCGCTCTTGCGGCAAGCGCAAATCGTTCTGGCTCATGATGGTGACCACGTCACCACTCTGGAGCGGCAGGTTGCTGGCAGGGTTGTGCTCGAGCACTGCCTTGCCCAGGTTGAAGGGGATGAGTTCAACGACCAGGGTCTTGCGGTTTAGTCGCTCGATGACTGCGTATTCCCAGTTGATCTGATCGACCGAACTGCGCACCCGGTTATCCAGTTTGGCGCCTGCAACCTTGGCCACGCCCGTGCTTTGAACCAGCAGGTTTTTGCGTGCGTAATAGTCGCCGGTGACCAGTGCGTCCACTTCGGGAATGAGGTCCAGAATTTTCATACCCTCAAACCACTTGTAGCGCAACGGTGCCGCCACATTGCCTTGCAGCGTGACCGCATTGGAGAAGGCTACGCTGATGCCCAGCAGGCTGACCACATCGCCATCGTTCAACAACGTCTTGAGTCCAGCGGCATCCAGGGACAAGTCTTGCACCTGGCGCGGAATGGCCTTGGTGGTGTCAATGCGCTCAATCAGTGCTTTTTGCGTGCTGGCCAAGGCCGGTACGCCACCGCTCAAGGCCAGAATGTCGCCCAGGCTGGTCTGATTGCCCTTGAGCTCGTAAATGGCGGCCTGATCAAAGGCGCCGGTGACGGCAACGCGTGGGCCCACCGGCGGGATGACGATGACGTCACCACTTTGCAGTGGCAGGTCGCGGCCCTTGTCGCCACGTGCGATAAAGTCGTACAGGTCCAACGTGGTGAGCACCTTGCCGGCACGTGTGAGCTGAATGGCGCGCATGGAGCCATTGGTGGTGGGGCCGCCGCTGGCAAACAAGGCATTGACCATGGTGCCCAGGCTGGACAGCTTGTAGGTGCCGGGCTGACGGGCCTGGCCCACCACATAGACCTGGATGCTGCGCAGACGCCCGAGGTTGGCGTTGACATTGAAATTGGTGAACACCTTGGACAGCTGGCTGCGCAACACGCCTTCCAGATCGCGCACGGCCACACCGGCCAGCGAGAAAGTGCCGACCTTGGGCAGGCTGATCTGGCCATTGCGGTCCAAGGTGTGTGTGCCGCTGTAATCCACTGCGCCCCAGACCTGAACGCGCACCTCGTCGCCCACGCCCAGAATGTATTCGGCCGGTGCCGGCAAGCTGGTGTCGGGGGTGTAAGCCTGTGGGCTTTCAAACAGCTCGGCGCCGAAGACCGGCAGCAGGCGGCCGGTAGACTCCTGTACAAAGCGCTGGAATTGGCTGGGAAGTTGTGGGCGCAATGCGCGAGGACCTTGCGCGCTGGGCGCCTCAGAGACCTCAGGAATTGGCGTGTTAGCTACGGCCTTGGGTACTGCATCAGCCTGAAGACCCGTTCCCATGGCGGGTGCCGCAGCTTGGAGTCCGGGTGCGGTCATTGCAGCAGAAGTGCCTACCGTTGCGCCCGTTACACCTGTTACACCGATTGCCTGGGCTTGAGCCTGCGACATGGGGCCGGCAAACGCCAGCGCCAAGCTACACAAAGCAAAGGAAGAGCGGATGGACAACAAACGGCTGATAAACCTGGCCGTGGTGGTTCTGGGCTGACTAGAAAACAAGTGAAGACCTTCTTGCTGATTTTATGTAAACACCGCTCTGCTAGGAGCCATGCCGCTTTTTCGAACCATCCAACGCATTCGCTACCACCCTGTTCCTGGGAACGTTCGGAGTCTAGGGTAATCCCCAAGGTTCCGGTATCCCCCAAACGGGTGAATTTTCATGAAATCTGCGCGCATAATTGCCGATTTGATCAATTTGTTGCATTGCAACATGTAGGGATATTTTACGTCATCAAAAAATGCTAAAAATGTCACGCAGCTGTCGCATTAACGCAATGGGAGTCTAAGCAAAGACTGTGACACTGATGTGGCAGATGGTCAGTGCGATTGCCAAGGGTTGGTGACTTCCAGACCTTCTATGCCTTCAAAGTCGGCGCGCAATTTGTCTTGCTGGAACGGCAAGCGCCTCAAAACCCGGTCAATCAGGGTAATCGACTCGGAATGCCCACTATTTTTCGATGAAACCGCGTCATGACCTCCAACAACTGCCCTGCAGCCTGGGTGGCGGCCTGCAGGCGCTCAAAGCGTTCGGCCGCACTATCGGGGTAGTCGTGCGCAAACTGATTGCGCACTTGGCGCAACGTCAGCCATTCGTCGGCGCTGGGCAGCCAGCCAAGTTGCTCCAAACGGCTGAAGCGATCTATGGCCGTCAGAGCTGCAATGTCTTCACCCAAGGCTTTGAGCACAGCCGGCATCAGTCGCGCGCCCATGTCGTCTTGCAAGCGGGTGTAGCGATAAGCAAACTGGTCGAGCAGGCGACGATCGGCCTTGCTCAGGTTCTGGTAGTCATCAAGGCTAAGCCCGCGCAGTTGCATGTCTTGCAGAGATTCGGCCAGGGTCTCGGCATGGCCTTGGCAAACCGCATGACTGTGTTGCAACGCAAGTTGCTCTGGGGTGTTTTTCATTGGATTTGGATGCCTGTGCTGTGGGCCACTGCCACGATTGCCCTTGTGTCATCGGGCTGTTCGATGACCAGGTCAATTTTGCGTTCGCCCAGCAGGTGCTCAAGCAGGCTTAGCATTTTGATTTTCTTGGCAAAGGTCTGCTCTGCGTCCGTGGCCAAAGGGCGCACCAGCAGATCAATGTCGCCGCCCTTTTTGGTGTCGTCGACGCGTGACCCAAATAGCCACACGGCCGTGTCAGCACCAAACGTGGTAATGGCGGCGTGGCGTATGGCTTGGATTTGGTCTGGGCTTAGGCGCATGGTGTCAGGACAGTGTCGGCTCGATTCATTCACAATAAGTCTGAACTTATCACAGCTATGCCTATGGCCTGCGAATTAAGACGTCTGGGCACCGACACGCAAGCGGTGGAGCAGCGCAGGCGATGGCAGCCGCTTCCAATGCCTTACCATAGGCTTTTTTTAAAATAAACCACCCATGCTGATCCAACCAGTCATACTCTCCGGCGGCTCCGGCACGCGCCTGTGGCCTTTGTCCCGCGAAAAATACCCCAAGCAACTGCTGCCGCTGATTGGCGAGGATTCGCTGTTGCAGGCCACGGTGCGCCGGGTGGAGGGCATTGAGGGCATGGAGCTGGCAGCACCGATGGTGGTGTGCAACGAGGAATACCGTTTTGTGATTGCCGAGCAGCTGCGCGTGATGGGCAAGCCCGGATGCGTGGTGCTGGAGCCCAAGGGCCGCAACACCGCCCCGGCCCTGACCATTGCCGCCCAGGCGGCACAGGCCGATGGCAAGGACCCGGTGCTGCTGGTGATGCCGGCCGACCATGTGATCATCGACAAGGCTGCCTTCCAGATGGTGGTGCGCCAGGGTGCTGTATTGGCCGATGGCGGTGCGATGGTGACCTTTGGCATTACGCCCGATGCGCCCGAGACGGGATACGGCTATATCCAGACCGGTGCTGCCTTCCAGGCCGACGGTGCGCTGCGGATTGCCCGCTTTGTCGAGAAGCCCGATGTGGCCACGGCCGAGGCCTATCTGGCCGAGGGCAACTACCTGTGGAACAGCGGCCTGTTCATGGTGCGCGCGTCCGTCTGGCTGTCGGCCCTGAAAATTTGCCGACCCGACATCCTGGCGGCCTGCGACACGGCCTGGGCAGAGGGCAAGAGCGATGGCGAGTTTGTGCGCGTGGGTAAAGATGCCTTTGCCGCCTGCCCCTCCGACTCGATTGACTATGCCGTGATGGAGCGCATTGCCCGCCCGGACGCCGATGCCGCCCTGCCCGCTGGCGTGGTGATTCCCTTGAGCGCCGGTTGGTCGGACGTGGGCGCCTGGGAAGCGCTGTGGAAGGCTCTGCCCAAGGACGCCGATGGCAATGTGGCACAGGGCGATGTGCTGTTGCAGGACAGCAGCAATACCCTGGCCCTGTCGGACGGACGCCTGATTGCCTGCGTGGGCGTGAATGACCTGGTGGTGGTGGAAACCGCCGACGCCATTCTGGTGGCGCACAAGGACAAGACCCAGGACGTCAAGAAAATTGTGGACCGCCTGAAGGCCGCAAACCGCACCGAAGGACAGGCGCACCGCAAGGTGTTCCGGCCCTGGGGCTCTTATGACAGCATCGACAACGGTCCGCGCTTTCAGGTCAAGCGCATCATCGTCAAGCCGGGTGCGGCCCTCTCCTTGCAAATGCATTACCACCGCGCCGAGCATTGGATTGTGGTCAGCGGCACCGCCAAGGTGACCAAGGGCACCGAAACCCTGCTGCTGTCGGAAAACGAATCCACCTACATCCCGCTGGGCACCACCCACCGCCTGGAGAACCCCGGCCGCGTGGATCTGGAGATGATCGAGGTCCAGTCCGGCAGCTACCTGGGCGAAGACGACATCGTGCGCTTTGAGGACGTGTACGGAAGGTAAGCGGTTGCGCTTGTATGGAGGGAAGGGTTGATCTCTGTTATATTCGTATATAACTCACCTAAAAGAGACATCCTATGCATACAACCACGCTACGCAAGGTCGGCGGCTCGGTCATGTTGGCTGTGCCACCCGCATTTCTCGATCAGTTGCACATGCGGGTGGGCGCCATGGTCGGCATGGCCGTGGATCAAGGCCGCTTGGTGGTGGAACCCAAGCCCCCTCTGCGCTACTCGCTGGCCGAGCTTCTGGCCGCATCAGACTATTCGCAATCCCCCTCTGCACAAGAACGCGAATGGCTTGACGCGCCCGCTGTGGGTGGCGAGCTGATATGAAGCGCGGTGACATTTACCTGGTGTCACTGGATCCCACAGAAGGACGCGAGCAACGTGGAAGTCGCCCCGTGCTGATTGTGTCGCCGACCGAATTCAACGAAGCATCTCACTTGCCGGTGGTACTACCTATTACCAATGGCGGCGAGTTCGCCCGCCGCCTGGGCTTCTCCGTTCCCTTGAACGGCATCAAGACAACGGGTATTGTTCGTTGCGACCAACCCCGTGTGATCGACCTGAATGCCCGCCATGCGCGCAAGGTGGACTCTTTGCCAGAAGCTATCATGGACGAGGTGCTGGCGAAGGTGTCCACGCTTTTTGAGTAAGCACCGAGACTCCGCACCAAAGGAAACACGCCATGTACAAAACCATTGTTTTAGCCTACGACGGGTCTGAGGCCGGGCAGCAGGCGCTGTTGCAAAGCCAGGAGTTGGCGCAGTGGAGTCACGCGGCCCTATGGCTGATAGCGGTGATGCCCTCCCCCGTCAATTTGGCGGGCTACGACGGCAGCATTTACATTCCGGAAATTGCCGAGCGCGACAAGCAGCGCTTCCAGAGCATTCTGGATGACGGCCTCAAGCGCATGGCCGAAGCCGGCCTTCAGGCCCAGGGTGAGCTGCTGATGGGCGAGTCGGTGCACGAGATAGCGGAGTTCGCCCGCAAGACCCAGGCAGAGCTGATCGTGGTGGGCCACAAGCACCTGGACAGCTGGGCTGCCCGCTGGTGGCGCGGCTCGGTGTCAGGCGCCTTGATTGAGCACGCGCCCTGCAGCGTGCTGTGCGTGATTAAGGGGTGAACAGCGCCCAGCCTGAACTTTTTTAAACCCAGGTAACACAATGAAAAAATGGATTTTGGCATCGGTCTTTTTTGCCGTCTCAGCTGCTGCCTATGCAGCTGCAACAGCCTCTACACCACTAAGCCAGGAAACCTTGGATGACATTGCCAAGCACGAGACGATTGCTGCGGCCCACACACAGGCCGCAAAATGCCTCAGGGAAGGCAAGGCGGATGGGGTCTGTGAGGGTGCCTTGCTGCCAGCGTGCAAGGGCGTAGCCATTGGCAGGTTCTGCGGAATGAAGCACTAAGCTGCGAATAGGACGCTGCGCTGGGTGGGCGTCTAGCCCCCTAGGCTAGCAAGTTTCAGCAAACAGCTCACGGCCGATCAACATGCGGCGAATTTCGCTGGTGCCGGCGCCGATTTCGTACAACTTGGCATCGCGCCACAGGCGCCCCAGCGGGTATTCGTTGATGTAGCCGTTGCCACCAAAAATCTGCACTCCCTCGCCGGCCATCCAGGTGGCTTTTTCGGCGGTCCACAGGATCACCGAGGCACAGTCCTTGCGTACCTGGCGCACATGCTCAGTGCCCAGCAAATCGAGGTTCTTGGCCACGGTGTAGGCAAAAGAGCGGCCGGCCTGCAGCACCGTGTACATGTCGGCCACCTTGCCCTGAATCAGCTGGAACTCGCCAATGCTTTGGCCAAACTGCTTGCGGTCGTGGATGTAGGGAATCACGTTGTCCATCACCGACTGCATGATGCCAAGCGGGCCGCCGGTCAGCACGGCGCGCTCGTAGTCCAGGCCGCTCATCAGCACCTTGGCGCCCATGTTCAGGCCGCCCAGGATGTTGGCCTCGGGCACTTCCACGTTGTTGAACACCAGCTCGCCGGTGTGGCTGCCGCGCATGCCCAGCTTGTCGAGCTTTTGCGCGATGGAAAAGCCCTTCATGCCTTTTTCGATCAGAAAGGCGGTGACGCCGCGTGCACCGAGTTCGGGCTCGCTCTTGGCGTAGACCACCAGGGTGTCGGCGTCGGGGCCGTTGGTGATCCACATCTTGTTGCCGTTCAAGAGGTAGTAGCCGCCCTTGTCTTCGGCCTTGAGCTTCATGCTCAGCACGTCGGATCCGGCACCCGGCTCGCTCATGGCCAAGGCGCCCACATGTTCGCCGGTGATGAGTTTGGGCAGGTATTTGGCGCGCTGCTCGGGCGTGCCATTGCGTCGAATCTGGTTGACGCAGAGGTTGCTGTGCGCGCCATACGATAGGCCCACCGAGGCCGAGGCACGGGAAATTTCTTCCATGGCAATCATGTGCGCCAGATAACCCATATTGGCGCCGCCATATTCCTCGCCCACGGTGATGCCCAGCACGCCCAATGAGCCCATCTTCTGCCACAGGTCCATCGGGAACTGGTCAGAGCGGTCGATCTCGGCCGCACGGGGTGCGATCTCTTCCTGCGCAAACGCGTGCACGGCGTCGCGCAGGGCGTCAATGTCTTCACCGAGTTGAAAGTTCAGTCCAGGCATTCCATTCATGATTGATCCTTGAGTAATGGTTGTATTCGATAACGATTCAACGGGTCAGCGCAAGCGCTCAACCCAGTCTTTTGGCCAGCATTGCATTGGCAGCGCGTGACAAGGGTTTGCGGCCCAGGGCCTCGCTGATAAAGTTTCCAGCATCGATCAGCTTGTCCAGATCAATGCCGGTCTCAATACCCATGCCGTGCAGCATATAGACCACATCTTCGGTGGCGACATTGCCGGTAGCACCCTTGGCATAGGGGCAGCCGCCCAGGCCGGCGACCGAGGTGTCAAAGTTCCAGATGCCCAACTCCAGACTGGCCAATGTATTCGCCAGGGCCTGCCCATAGGTGTCGTGGTAGTGACCGGAAATATGGTCCACGTCATAGTGTTGCAAGGTGGCTTCCAAGGCGCGCTGCACCTTCAGCGGTGTGCCTACGCCTATGGTGTCGGAGACGCCCACATGGTCTACGCCAATGTCTTTCATCAGGCCGGCAAGATAGGCCACCCTGTGCGGCGCAATCTCGCCTTCATAGGGACAACCGACCGTGCAACTCATGGCGCCGCGAACCGTCATACCCAGCGCCTTGGCGGCCAGCACGACCGGGCGAAAACGCTCAATGCTCTGGGCAATCGAGCAATTGATGTTCTTCAAGCTGAAGGCTTCACTGGCGGATCCGAACACCACGACCTCATCCGGGCGCGAGGCTACTGCCGCATCAAAGCCCTGCATATTGGGAGTGAGCACCGAATAGCGCACGCCCGATTTGCGCACAATGCCGGCCATGACTTCGGCGTTGTCGGCCATTTGCGGCACCCATTTGGGCGACACAAAGCTGGTGACTTCAATTTCGCTCAGGCCGGCATCCTGCAAGCGATGAACCAACTCGATCTTGACAGCGGCTGGCACCGGCTGCTTTTCATTTTGCAGTCCGTCGCGCGGACCGACATCCACCAGTTTGACGCGCTGAGGAAGCGTCATGCTGTCACCAACTTGAGTAGCTCGGCACCCTCGGCCACCTGGTCACCGACGGCGTACAGCAGTTCGGCTACCACGCCATCGACCGGCGCGGCAATCAGGTGCTCCATCTTCATGGCGTCCATCACGGCCAGCGGCTGGCCCTTGGTGACCTTGTCTCCCACCTTGACGGCAAATGACACCACCTTGCCGGGCATCGGTGCGGTGAGGCGGCCGACGTCGCTGCGGCTTTCGCCGGCGTGCGCCAATGCATCCACTACCGTGATTTCGGCGGCACCTTGGGCCGTGAACACGTGGGCCACTTCGCCGGTTTGATACACATGAGCCAACACCCGCTGAGCGCCCAAGCGCACGTCCAGCGCGCCGCTTGCGGTGCTGGCAAAATTCAATTCATAGGAAGTGCCATCGATCAGCAATTGCAGCACGCCACCATGGGCGCGTGTCAGCACCACGGTGTGCGCCTCGCCACGAAACTCCATCATGAAACTGCGCAGCGAAGGGCCGTGCGAACGCCAGCCGTCTCGGCGACCCCAGGGATCGACCCAGCCGCGTGCGTCGGGCTTTTCAAAGGCGCGGGTTTCCTTTTCCATCAGATGCGACAGCAAGGCCGCTGCCACCACCGGCAGGCCCAACTTGGTTTGTCCGAACAGTGCGGCTGACTCGCGCTGAATGAGTGCGGTGTCGAGTTGTGCGGTGGAAAATGCGCCCGAGCTCACCACATGGCGCAGGAATTGCACATTGGTGGCCAAGCCGACGATGTGCGTTTGCGCCAGGGCCGCGTCCATTCGTGCCAGCGCCTCTTCACGGGTGCTTCCGTGCACAATCAGTTTGGCAACCATGGAGTCGTAGAACGGGCTAATGGTGTCGCCCTCGCGCACCCCGGAATCCACCCGCACGCCCTGTTCGGCACGCACAAAGGTGGCGCATGGCGGCAGGCCATAGACCTGAAGCGTTCCGGTCGCAGGCAAAAAGTTGTTGTCCGGATTCTCGGCACAGATGCGCGCTTCGATCGCATGGCCGTGGATCTTCAAGTCGGCTTGCGCCAGGGGCAAGCGCTCGCCGCTGGCCACACGCAACTGCCACTCCACCAGATCCAGACCGGTGATGGCCTCGGTGACCGGATGCTCCACCTGCAAGCGGGTGTTCATTTCCATGAAATAGAACTTCATCGATTCCGGCTGGTCGTAATCCGTCTGCTCAACAATGAATTCCACCGTACCGGCACCGACATAGTGGACGGTGCGCGCGGCTGCCACTGCCGCCTCTCCCATGCGTGCCCGAATGGCCTCTGTCATGCCGGGCGCCGGCGCCTCTTCCAGCACTTTTTGATGGCGTCGCTGCACCGAGCAGTCGCGCTCGAAAAGATAGACATAGTTGCCATAGCTGTCGCCAAACACTTGAATTTCAATGTGGCGCGGCCGCTGCACATATTTTTCAATCAACACGGCATCGTCACCAAAGCTGTTAATGGCCTCGCGCTTGCAACTGGCCAGTGCCGCAGCAAAGTCTTCGCTGCGGTCAACCGCACGCATGCCCTTGCCGCCACCTCCGGCACTGGCCTTGATCAGCACCGGGTAGCCAATCTGGTCGGCCTCGCGTTGCAGCAGGTCCGGATCCTGGTCGGCACCGTGGTAGCCAGGCACCAAAGGCACGCCGGCTTTTTCCATCAGTTGTTTGGACTCGGCCTTCAGGCCCATAGCCTTGATGGCAGAAGCGGGTGGTCCGATGAACACCAGTCCGGCAGCCGCGCACGCCTTGGCAAATTCTTCGTTTTCGCTGAGAAAGCCATAGCCGGGATGGATGGCCTGCGCACCGGTCGCCAGCGCCGCTTCAATGATGGCCTCCCAACGCAGATAACTATCGCGCGGCGCACTGCCCCCGATATGCACCGACTCGTCGCAGGCGGCGACGTGCTTGGCATTGGCGTCCGCATCCGAATAGACCGCCACGGTCTGCACCGCGAGGCGGCGCGCCGTTTGTGCAACACGGCACGCGATCTCGCCACGGTTGGCAATAAGAATTTTTTTGAACATGAGGTGTTTCCTGAGAACTTAGACCAACCAATGGGGCTTGCGCTTTTGCAGAAAGGATTGGACGCCTTCGCGTCCCTCGGGGCTGGTGCGGATATCCGCAATGGCGTCGACCGTGCGGGCAATCAGAGCGGCGTTGATCTCTTGCTCGGCGACCTCATGCAGCAAGCCCTTGCAGGCCCGCACCGCGGCCGGACCGGCGCTGACAACGCTTTGGACCAGTTCATCGACCTTGGCGTCCAGAAGCGCGGCTGGCACCACCGCATGAACAAAGCCCAGACGGTGAGCTTCGGCCGCGTCGAATTTTTCGGCAGTCAGAAAGTAGCGATGCGCCGCTCGTGCTCCCATCGCTCGCATCACGTAGGGACCGATGGTCGCAGGGATCAACCCCAGCTTCACCTCGCTTAAGCAATAGGTGGCGCTGTCGATGCTGACGGCCATGTCGCACACCGCCACCAGCCCTACGCCACCGGCATACACGTCGCCCTGAATCCGGGCAATGGTCGGCTGGGGACAGGTATAGATGGCGTGCAGCATGGCAGCCAGGGCGCCGGCGTCGGCGACATTTTCAGCACGCGTGTAATCGGCCATGCGGCGCATCCAGTTGAGGTCGGCCCCGGCACAGAAGGCTGGCCCAACAGCTGCCAACACCACGGCGCGCACGTCGGTGCGCTGGCCTAGCGCATGAAATGCATGCGTGAGCTCCTGGATCACTTCATCGTTGAAGGCGTTGCGAACTTCCGGTCGGTTCAGCGCAATGGTCAGCACCGAACCCTGTTGCGAGATGTGTAATGCAGCCATGTTTACATCCGGAACACGCCGAACTGGGTGTCCGCAACCGGCGCATTCAAGGAGGCACTCAGGCCAAGCGCCAAGACGCGGCGGGTGTCGGCCGGATCAATGATGCCGTCGTCCCACAGGCGCGCGCTGGCGTAAAAAGGATGGCCCTGCTCTTCATATTGGCGCCGAATCGGTGCCTTGAAAGCCTCTTCCTCTTCAACGCTCCACTGGCCACCCTTGGCTTCGATGCCGTCACGGCGCACCGTCGCCAGAACGCTGGCGGCCTGTTCACCGCCCATTACGCTGATCCTGGCGTTTGGCCACATCCACAGGAAGCGAGGACTGAAGGCTCGCCCGCACATGCCGTAGTTGCCAGCGCCAAAGCTGCCGCCAATGATGATGGTGAACTTGGGTACTGCAGCGGTGGCTACGGCCGTCACCATCTTGGCGCCGTTTCTTGCAATGCCTTCGTTCTCGTATTTGCGCCCGACCATAAAGCCGGTGATATTTTGCAAGAACACCAATGGAATCTTGCGTTGGCAGCACAGCTCAATGAAGTGCGCGCCCTTGAGCGCCGACTCTGAAAACAAAATGCCGTTGTTGGCGATGATGCCTACCGGCATGCCTTCCACGTGTGCAAATCCGCACACCAGAGTGGTACCAAAACGCGGCTTGAATTCATGGAACTCGGACGCATCGACCATGCGCGCAATGATCTCACGCACATCAAACGGTTTGCGGGTATCGGTAGGAATCACCCCATACAGCTCTTCGGCCGGGAAGCGTGGTGCAACGCTTTGACGCAACTGCGTGTTGATGGCCTTGCCACGGTTGAGATTCGCAACCGCAGTACGGGTCAGCGACAGCGCATGCAGGTCGTTTTGCGCCAGATGGTCGGCCACCCCGGAGAGCCGCGTATGCACGTCACCACCGCCCAGGTCCTCGGCCGTAACCACCTCGCCGGTTGCCGCTTTGACCAGGGGCGGACCACCCAGAAAAATGGTTCCCTGGTTTTTGACGATGATGGTTTCATCGCTCATTGCCGGCACATAGGCGCCGCCCGCAGTGCAACTTCCCATCACCACGGCGATTTGCGAAATGCCCTGTGCGCTCATGTTCGCCTGGTTGTAGAAAATGCGGCCAAAGTGATCTCGATCCGGAAACACTTCATCCTGGTTGGGCAGGTTGGCACCACCCGAGTCGACCAGATAGATGCACGGCAGCTTGTTTTGTGCGGCCACTTCCTGGGCGCGCAGGTGCTTCTTCACCGTCATCGGGTAGTAGGTGCCGCCCTTGACCGTTGCGTCGTTGCAGACAATCATGCAGTCGACACCGCTGACGCGACCAATTCCCACAATGACACCGGCGCTGGGCGCGCTGTCGCTGCCGTCACGATCGGGGTACATACCCAATGCAGCCAAAGGCGAAAGCTCCAGAAACGGCGTGCCCGGATCCAGCAGGTTGGCGACCCGGTCGCGGGGCAACAATTTGCCTCGCGCCGTATGTTTGGCACGTGCGGCCTCACCACCGCCCAGTGCGGCCTTGGCGATTTGTACATTCAGTCCGTCCACCAAGGTGCGCATGGCGAGGGCATTGGCCTGGAAGTCGGCAGAACGGGAGTTGAGTTGGGTATCCAGTTGGGACATAGATTCTTTCAGGCGGTTTTGTCATCTTGCAAGCCGAGTGCTTGCTTCATTTCGTCACGGATCTTGAATTTCTGAATTTTGCCGGTCACAGTCATGGGAAAGCCATTGACAAAGCGGATATAGCGGGGCACCTTGTAGTGTGCAATCTGCCCCTTGCAAAAACTGCGGATTTCCTCTTCGCTCAGAGTTTGATGCTCCTTCAGCACGATCCAGGCGCAGAGCTCCTCACCATATTTGAGGTCCGGTACACCGACCACCTGCACGTCCTGGATCTGAGGCAGTCGGTAGAGAAACTCTTCTATCTCGCGCGGATAGATATTTTCGCCACCCCGGATCACCATGTCTTTGATGCGCCCGACGATGTTCACATAGCCCTGTTCATCCATGGTCGCCAGGTCGCCGGTGTGCATCCAGCCGTCGGCATCAATCGTCTCTGCGGTGCGCACCGGGTCTTCCCAATAACCATGCATCACCGAATAACCCTTGGTGCACAGTTCGCCCGACACCAAGGGCAACACCACCTCACCCGTGCTGGGGTCCACAATTTTTACCTGCAGATGCGGCTGCACCTGGCCGACCGTGGTCACGCGCTTTTCCAGCGGCGTGGTGGTAGTGCTTTGGCAGCTCACCGGGCTGGTCTCGGTCATGCCATAAGCAATGGTGACTTGCGACATGTGCATGTCGCGCACCACGCGTTTCATCACTTCAATCGGACAGGGCGAGCCCGCCATGATGCCGGTTCGCAGGCTGGACAAATCAAACTCGGCAAAGCGAGGATGGTCAAGTTCGGCAATAAACATCGTGGGCACACCATGCAAGCCGGTGCATTTCTCGTCCTGCACGGTTTGCAGCACCGTCAGTGCATCGAATCCATCGTTGGGATAGACGATGGTGGCGCCATGCGTGAGACAAGCCAAATTGCCCAGCACCATGCCAAAGCAGTGGTAGAGCGGCACCGGAATGCAGAGGCGGTCTGCGGCAGTGAGTTGCATGGCCTCACCGATGAAAAACCCGTTATTCAAGATATTGCGGTGCGTCAGCGTCGCGCCTTTGGGAAAACCGGTGGTACCGCTGGTGAACTGGATGTTGATGGGGTCTGTGGCTCGCAGATGAGCCCCCATCGTGGCCAGGCGCGGATCGCTTGCGTCTCCGCGAGCCAGCAGACTGGAAAAACGCAGCATTCCTGGCAGGTCTTCGCCCTGCCCGGGTTCATCGATCCAAATGACGTCGCGCAGATGGGGCAGGCGTGCGCCGTGCAGAGCGCCGGGCTGGGCGGTGCGCATTTCAGGCACCAGCTCCAACAACATGCCGACGTAATCGCTGGTCTTGAAGCGGGCCATGGTGACCAGCGCCTTGCACGCTACCTTGTTCAGCGCATATTCGAGTTCAGACACCCTATAGGCCGGGTTGATATTCACCAGCACCAATCCGACCTTGGCGGTGGCCAACTGCATCAGCAGCCACTGCGAATTGTTGTGCGACCAAATGCCCACCCGGTCGCCCGGATACAAACCCAGCCCCAACAAGGCGCTTGCGAGCCGATTGGCCTCTGCTTGCAGCGCCCTATAGCTGTAGCGGTGTCCCTGGTGAACGCTCACCAATGCCTCGTGCTCTGGCAGTCGATTGGCGACTTCGTCGAAGAAAGCGCCCAGGGTTTGTTCAATCAGTGGCACATCACAGCGGCCAACAGACACACTGTGAGTGAGCGTGGGCACAGCGGACGGGCCCTGGACGGTGGCTGACATCAATTTCTCCTGTTATTTGCATTGGCCTGAATCTCTACAGCTGCTGCAGAGCATAGGGAGTTGTCGGCGCTGACGGCGGCCACTTAGGTTGCAAATTGTGCCAAAAATCATCAAAATAACGACATGGGTAAACCTTCCTCCAGCACACAGCCATCCACTAGCCGAGCCAAAGTGGGACGCTCTCTTACGCCCATTTCGTTTGTGCATGCCATTTTGGAGGCCTATAACCGCCGAGCCATCGATCCAGCAAAGGTTCTGGCACAAGCACAAATTGCGACATCCACCTTATCGAACCCCGCTGCGCGCATTACCGCTGCGCAAATGGAGCGCATCTCCGGGGCCGCCATGCAAGAGCTCGATGACGAGGCATTGGGCTGGTTTTCGCGGCGCCTGCCCTGGGGCAGCTACGGTATGCTGGCGCGCGCATCCATTACCTCGCCCAACCTGGAGCGAGCGCTCAAACGCTGGTGTCGCCACCACGGCTTGATCGCTGACGATCTCAGCTTGCAGCTGAGCCAGGCCGGATCTGTCGCCACCTTGAAGATCACTGAAAACCGGGATTTGGGAGGCTTGCGCGAATTCTGCCTGGTATCCATGCTTCGCAACGTCTACGGTGTGGCTTGTTGGCTGATCGACGTGCGGCTCCCGCTACTGGGTGCCGACTTTCCCTTTCCCGTGCCTGCGCATGCCGATGTGTATGACGTGCTGTTCCAAGGAGCCATCACCTTCGATGCGGCATGTGCCTGCATCCGGTTTGATGCCAGTTACCTCGAATTGCCGCTACGGCGCAACGAACTGGCATTGCAACAAATGCTGCAACATGCCTTGCCCTTGACCGTACTCCCCTACCGCCGCGATCGCCTATTGGCACAACGCCTGCGACAGGCCTTGGGACACCATTCATCCCACATCCACACCGCGACTAGCCTTGCGGCGCTGCTCAATGTGTCGGTGCGCACGCTGCATCGCCAGCTCAGCGAGGAAGGCACTTCGCTGCAAGCATTAAAGGACGAGGCCAGACAAGCAAGGGCCTGTGAGCTGCTTCTAAGCAGCACGCGGGTGATCAAACAAGTCGCCGAGTCAGCAGGCTTTCGAAACGAAAAAAGCTTCATCCGGGCCTTCCGTGCTTGGACTGGCCTGACTCCGAGCGAATACCGCAAACAATCTAGCAGCAGTCGAATACTGCCTCAGGCTTAGCAGCCAACTTGCTACTGCGCTCTGGCCAACATCACCGCCGTTTCAGCCACCGGCTGGTCGCCGATGTGGATCAGATCCAGCAGCGCCAACCTGGCCGACTCGGCTGCCACGGCATTGGCAGCATGCACCAGCGCCAGCAGGCTGCCCTGCTCGACCCGCTGACCGATCTTCACGAAGTGCGAAAACCCGACGCGGGAGTCCACAGCGTCTGTTGCGACATGCCGCCCTCCTCCCAGCGCAATCACCTGCAGACCGATGTCGCGCGTGGCCATGGAGCTGACCCAACCGGCGCGTGGCGCACACACTTCCAGTTGAACCGGCGCAGCCGCCAGATAGCTGGCCGGGTTTTCGCAAAAATCGGCCGGGCCACCCAGCGCCTGGACCATGCGCGCAAACTGTTCCAGTGCGCGGCCACTGTGCAGGGCAGCATCCACTTTTTGCAGGCCAAGTTCCACGGTGGCAGCCAGGCCGCCAAGTTGCAACAGTTCGGCGCTCAGGGTGCGCGTGACTTCCAGCAGGCGCGGCTCCTGGCGTTCGCCCTTCAGAAAGGCCAGCGCCTCCATGACCTCCAGAGCGTTGCCGCAAGCATCGCCCAGCACCTGGTTCATGTCGGTAATCCAGGCCCGCGTCGGCAGGCCCGCGCCATTGGCTACGCTCACCAGAGACCGCGCCAGAGTCTGCGCATCCTCCATGCTTGCGGCAAAGGCGCCATTGCCGGTTTTGACGTCCATGACCAGGCCCTGCAGCCCGGCCGCCAGCTTTTTGGACAGAATGCTGGCCGTGATCAGCGCCGTGGACTCCACCGTGGCTGTGACGTCGCGGATGGCATAGAGCCGCCGATCGGCCGGCGCCACCTCGGCACTGGCGCCCACAATGGCGCAACCAGCGCTGCTCAGCGCGTGCAGCAGCTGGGCGGAATCGGGGGCAATTTGGTAGCCGGGAATGCTTTGCAGCTTGTCCAAGGTGCCGCCGGTATGGCCCAGTCCACGGCCCGACACCATGGGCACAAAACCGCCACAAGCGGCAACGATGGGTGCCAGCATCAGGCTGACCTTGTCGCCGACTCCGCCGCTGGAATGCTTGTCCAGAATCGGGCCCGGCAAATCGGCCCGGCTCCAGTCCAGCAGGGCGCCGCTGCGGGCCATGGCAAGCGTCAGGCACACCGTTTCGGCAGCGCCCATACCCTTGAGCAGCATGGCCATGGCCATCGCAGCGGACTGGCCCTCGCTCCAGCTGCAGTCCACCAGACCGCGAACAAAAGCGGCGATTTCGCCCTCGCTCAGAGCATGGCCGTCGCGCTTGCGGCGAATGATTTCCTGTGCCAGCATGGGTTTAGTAGCCTGCGGACGGTTTAATCGGCACCGGGCCCTGCCCGGCCAGCACGGCTTCGATGTCGGCCAGCACACTGCTGGCACCGATGCGAAAGCGCTGGGCGTTCAGCGCCTCACGACCCAGAATTTCTTCGGTTAAGGCGATAAAAACGGCAGCATCTGCCACCGTGCGTATGCCACCCGATGGCTTGAAGCCCACGCGTTGGGCAGCGCCGGGGTCTGCCGCAATCGCCAACAGCATGGTGCGCGCAGCCTCGGGCGTGGCGCTGATAGCGGTCTTGCCGGTACTGGTTTTAAGGAAGTCGGCGCCGGCCTCCAGGCTGAGTTGGGCGGCGCGCAGGATGTAATCCGCACCCACCAAGATGCCGGTCTCCAGAATCACCTTGAGCCGCAGTCCGGCGCTGGCCTTGCGCACCGTAGCCAGCAGCCCTGCCACCACGGCTTCATTGCCCTGTAGCAGTTGCGCATAGGGCAGCACCAGATCCACCTCCTGCGCGCCGCTTTGCACAATCTGACCGGTCTCGCGCAGGACGCGCTCCAGATCGGCACTGCCATCCGGAAAATTGGCCACTGCCGCCACCGCAATGGAGGTCGGCAGCTGCTTGCGCGCAAAGGCCGCCAGCCTGGGCCAGACGCAGACCGCTGCCACCGGACCACAGGGCCCTTGGGCACGGGCGCAGAGTGCGGCGATGTCGGCCTCGGTGTCCGCGTCATTCAGGCTGGTGAGGTCCAGACAGGACAAGGCCAGGCGCGCCGTGGCTTCACCGTTGCGCAGCCAGTCGGTGCCAGCTGCGGGTAAAAGGGATTGGTTCATGTTTTAGTCCAGCACCAGGGTGCCAATGATGTGGGCCAGCAGGCTGCTGGCGCTGTGGCTGGCCAAGGCGGCCTGGCTCAGTGTGTGGGCATGGCTTAACTGCTCTTGCGACAGGCCGGCGCCCATGTTGGTGATGAGGGACAACGCCAGCACGCGCAGGCCCAGGTAGCGCGCCAGAATGGTTTCGGGCACAGTGCTCATGCCCACCGCGTCGGCACCCAGCAGGGCCAGCATGCGAATCTCGGCCGGGGTTTCAAACTGTGGACCAAAGGCCCAGGCATAGACACCGCTGTGCAGGCTGCAGCCCTGCTCGGCCGCCCGCGCCAAGGCCTGCGCGCGCAAACCCGGATCGTAGGCATCGACCATGGCGACAAAGCGCTCGGAGCCGCCCTCGCCGACCAAGGGTGAACGCTGGGGCAGGTTGATGTGGTCGGTGATCAGCATCAGGCTTTGTGGCGGCAGATCGGCGCGCAGGCTGCCGGCCGCATTGGTTTGCACCAGCAGCTCGCAGCCCAGGGCCTTGAGCGTTTGCAGCGGCAGCTTCATGCCGTCCACGGCACCCGTCTCGTAGCCGTGCTTGCGTCCGCTCATCACCGCCACGGCCTGGGCGCCGAT
>Ga0214247_1000662_pt1 | contig 19275 bp, 20 predicted proteins | sample TroBogypolimnion_18_FD_153085 | JGI IMG/M metagenome (GOLD analysis project Ga0214247, IMG submission 153085) | Freshwater microbial communities from Trout Bog Lake, WI - 03JUN2009 hypolimnion | ecosystem: Environmental > Aquatic > Freshwater > Lake > Hypolimnion/Profundal zone ... | reverse complement strand
TACGAGTTCCAGGTCTGGCCAGGTGTATCGTGGCTACAAAGAGCGCAGCCAGTTCACTTGGTTGATCCAATGATGTCCTTGGCCACCTTCGTGATCATTAAATCTAAATATCTCCATTTTTGTTGTAGCGGCATAGGTATTGCGAGCAGCGAATACCGTTGATGGGGGACAGATGGTGTCCATCAACGCAACCGAGAAATACGCAGGCGCAGTAGAGTGACGAATAAAATTAAGAACATCAAAATAGTCCAAGGTATTGAAAACCGCTTCATACTTATCTCGATGAATCGAAAGGTAGTTCGCAATCTCGGTGTAAGGCGCGCGCGGAGTGATATCGACGGCTCTGCGGAAGTATGTAAGGAATGGGACTTCGGGCATGGCCGCAAGCAAATCTTCAACGAGTCCGGAGACAACAAGCGCTAAACCTCCACCCTGGCTTCCACCTGTGACCGCGATATGGTCCGCAGCGACGATATTGAGTGAGCGAACTGCATCGATAGCAAGCACGGCATCGGTGTAAAGACGGCGATAGTAATAAGTATCTCTGGAATCTATTCCCTTTGTCATAAAACCTGGATAGTGGGGATGACTTCCGTGGTCATCGCTCGTCTGTCCGCCTGTGCCCCAAGCGCTGCCTTGACCGCGGGTGTCCATGACGAAATGGGCGTAGCCAGCTGCAGGCCATTTAATATGTTCGTGTGCGAATCCGCGTCCTCCGCCGTATCCCAAATACTCGACAACAGCTACCGTAGGTGTGGAGTTTATTGGCGTGATGTACCAACCTTTAATTGGTTCGCCTTGAAAGCCCGAAAAGGTTACGTCAAAAACATCAAAGGCTGTTATTCCCTCTTCCACTTTGACCAAGATCGGTGGCTTCCAGAGCGCGCGGCTCTCGGCGAGCGTTCGTTCCCAAAATTCATCGAAGTCTTTCGGTAGATGAATTTCAGGGGTGAATTTCTCTAGTTCGGCAAGTGGGAGGTCGGAAATCGGCATGCCACAGGATACACCGAGACTATGAGGGTATTGATTAGTAAACTCCTGGTTATGAACCATCGCGTCGATCTCTTTATGAAGAAGACGGCTGCTTGGCATGATGAGTATGCCGCCCTCCGTGAGATTGCTTTGAGCACTGGCCTTACCGAAGATTTCAAATGGATGCACCCCTGCTACACCCTTGACGGGAAGAACATCTTTCTGCTTCATGCCTTCAAGGGCTATATAGCCGTCTTTTTCCACAAGGGTGTAATTATGAAAGATCCCAAAGGAATTTTGATCCAACAGACAGCGAATGTGCACTCTGGGCGTCAAATTAGATTTACCACTCTGGAAGAGATCGAAAGAGCCAAGAAGGTAATTAAGGCTTATATGATGGAAGCGATAGCCGTGGAGGAAGCGGGAGTTTTAGTGCCGGCGAAGAAAGCTGCTGATCTAGAGATACCGGCAGATATAGCCGCGGCCATGAAGAGAATCCCTGGGCTCGCCGTTGCATTTAAGAGGTTAACTCCAGGCCGGCAACGCGCCTATGTACTCCATTTTGATGGCGCAAAACAGGCGGCGACTCGGCAATCGCGCGTCGAGAAGTCAGCACCACAAATCTTGAAAGGCAAAGGCCTCAACGAATGAGAAACGGTGAATAGTATGAAATCGCAACCACACCTGGCTTCGGGGTGGAACACCTCAAAGATTCCAGATCAGACCGGGAAGAGATATTTAATCACTGGGGGCAACAGTGGGTTGGGCTTTGAATGCGCAAAGGCACTTGTAGCCAAGGGTGCACATGTAACCATCACAACGCGTAGTGAGATCAAAGGTGTAGCGGCGATGGTCGGCACTGGGGCACAGGCGTATCTCGAATTGGACCTGGCTAATCTGGCATCGGTTCGCAAAGCCGCTGCAACGATCGATGAACCTTTTAACGTGGTCTTTCTCAATGCTGGCTTGATGGTCCCACCATTTTCTCGGACCGTTGATGGCTTTGAATCACAGCTTGGCACCAACTACTTAGGCCACTTTGCCTTTGCGGGTTTAATCGAAAAATTTGTCACAGATCGCTGGGTCGTCACAACCAGTTTTGCTCATCGTCTCGGCAACTTTGGTGATCAAACCAAGGCGGAGATCCGAGATCGCTGTCATGGAGTTGGAAGATATTCGCCATGGGCTGCTTATGGAGATTCAAAGTTGGCCGATTTGATCTTCGTCAATGAACTCGAGCGCCGAAGAATAGCTCGCGGATATGGGGCCATCCCGCTCGCTGCCCACCCCGGTTGGGCGCACACTAATTTAATGAAGGCCCAGGCAACGACCAGCCTGGTCTCCCGTTTGAGCGAAGCAATAGCTGGAAAGATCGCTCAAAGTGCAGCAGAAGGGGCTCTTCCACTGCTCTGCGCCGCAACCCTGCCTGGAATCACTCACACCGCCCTCTTGGGCCCCGACAGATATTTCGAACTCAAAGGCACTCCAAAATTTACCCATGGAAAAGCCCTTGCCTACGATCAGACCCTTGCGACCAACCTCTGGCAGGTAGCGGAAGAGTTGACCGGCGTGGCATGGGAGAATTCGCCTCATGCATGAGGCTTATGATGTCCAAGGAATACAAGAGAAGTGGCTACCAGTCTGGGATCAGATAGAACCGTTTAAATCTGGTCGCTCCGATGATCCACGTCCTAAGAAGTATGTTCTGGATATGTTCCCTTACCCATCAGGGGATCTGCATATGGGCCACGCCGAGGCATATGCCCTGGGCGATGTCATCGCTCGCTACTGGGTTCAAAAGGGCTTTAATGTCATGCATCCAATGGGGTGGGACTCTTTCGGACTGCCGGCAGAAAATGCAGCGATTAAACGCGGAATAGATCCACGAGCCTGGACCTATGAGAATATCGCTGTCCAAAAATCTTCTATGCGGCGCTATGCCTGTTCCTTCGATTGGGATCGCGTGTTGCATACATCTGACCCCGAATACTACAAATGGAACCAATGGTTGTTCCTCGAACTTTATAAGAAGGGTCTGGCATATCGCAAAGACTCTGCAGTGAACTGGTGCCCCAGCTGCCAGACGGTACTTGCTAACGAGCAGGTAGTTGCAGGTTTATGTGAACGTTGCGATACCCCAGTCACCAAGAAGAAACTCAATCAGTGGTATTTGAAGATCACTAACTATGCCGATCGCTTGCTCGACGATATGAAAGAGCTCGAGGGTAAGTGGCCAGAGAAAGTTCTGCAGATGCAGCGCAACTGGATTGGACGATCCCAAGGCGCTGAAGTTACCTTCACCATCGAGGGACGTGCCGAACCAATCAGTGTGTACACGACTCGACCTGACACATTGCACGGCGCTACTTTTATCGTCGTTGCTGTTGATAGCGCGCTCGCCGCAGAACTTGCTCTTGGCAGCCCTGTCGAAACCGCATTTACTTCTTATCTCAATGAGACCAAGGCAGCCAGCGATATTGATCGGCTGGCGACTGATCGCCCCAAGAGTGGTGTCTTCTTAGAACGTTATGCAACAAATCCGGTTAACGGAGAGAAGTTGCCGATCTGGGCCTCTGACTATGTCTTGGCAGATTATGGAACCGGTGCGATCATGGCCGTTCCTGCGCACGATCAACGCGATCTAGATTTTGCGCGTGCAATGGGGCTGAGCGTTCGCGTCGTCGTCGAGACTGGCGAGGAAGATCCCGCTGTCAGCGGAATTGCTACAGGTGGCGATGGAGCGATGGTCAATTCAGCTTCGCTCAACGGTTTAAGTAAAGATGACGCGATCACGAAGATCATCGACGAGTTGGCCACAAAAGGACTGGGCAAGTCGGCGAAGAACTATCGTCTGCGCGACTGGTTGATCTCACGTCAACGCTTCTGGGGAACTCCAATTCCGATCATTCACTGTCCTTCATGCGGTGAAGTCCCGGTTCCAGAAGACCAACTGCCGGTGGAACTTCCCGATGCAACTGGTCTGGATTTAAAGCCAAAGGGCTCATCTCCACTCGGAGCCCTCGAAGATTGGGTCAATGTTCCATGTCCAAAGTGCGGAGCAGCAGCTAAACGCGATGCCGACACCATGGATACTTTCTTTGACTCCAGTTGGTATTTCTTGCGTTTCACCAGTGTGCAGTTTGACGATCGCGCATTTGATATCGAAGAAGTTAAAAAGTGGTTACCGGTCGACCAATATGTTGGCGGAGTAACCCATGCGATTTTGCACCTTCTTTATTCTCGTTTCTTCACTAAGGTCTTGCACGACCTGGGGTACCTAGATTTCGAAGAGCCATTCACCCGTTTGCTCAATCAAGGCATGGTACAGATGGATGGATCTGCGATGTCGAAATCGCGTGGCAATTTAGTCCGCCTATCGGATGAACTGGCGACCCACGGAGTTGATGCAATTCGCCTTTCGTTGGTCTTTGCCGGCCCACCAGAAGATGACATCGACTGGGCTGATGTTTCTCCTAACGGTTCCTTTAAATTTCTCAACCGCGCCTGGCGTATCTCAGGTGATGTAACCAGCACGCCTGGTGTTGATTTTGCGACTGGCGATATCTCTTTGCGCAAGGTGACAGCGAAGAGTTTGTTCGACATCTCATTTGCCGTCGAATCATTCCGTTTCAATGTGGCTATTGCGCGCGTTATGGAACTTGTTAATGCAACGCGTAAGGCCATTGATTCTGGATGTGGCGGAGGAGATCCCGCGGTCCGCGAGGCCGCTGAGGCAATTGCTATTGCCCTCTCATTAGTCGCTCCGTACACCGCGGAAGATATGTGGGAGCGGTTAGGTCACAAGCCGGCGGTTGCACTTGCCGGTTGGCCAACTATCGATGAATCACTGTTGGGTGCCGACAACGTCACCGCGGTACTGCAGATCAGCGGCAAGATCAAGGAGCGTATTGAGGTATCTCCTAATATTTCACAGGCAGATTTAGAGAAGTTGGCTTTAGATAACGCAGCGATTAAGGCAGAGATTTCTGGTGCGACAATCAAAAAGATCATCACCGTCGCTCCTAAACTCGTCAACATCGTTATTTAATCCACAGCGCCGGTTAGTAGCAATTATCTGGCGCAAAGTCCGCTCTAGCCTTCTGCAATGTTCGAATTTCCGCAGTTAAGCGATATACAACGCCGTGCCATTTATCTCCTCTTAGCGTTGGCACTGGCCGTAGGTGCCATTTTCTTCTCACTGGCGCACGGCAACGCTGCGGCTCCGGTCAAACCAACAATCTCACCGCTGCCGACCTACTCGGTACCTCCGCTTCCGCCAGCGCTCGTTGTTATCGATGTCGCGGGCAAGGTTAAGCACCCTGGCATCTATAAATTGCCGCAAGGTTCGCGCGCGGCCGATGCTATTAAAGCAGCAGGTGGCCCACTGAAAGGAGTTTCCCTCACCGACATAAATCTCGCTGAAATCCTGATTGATGGTCAGCAGATTATCGTGGGTGCTCCTGCGGTAAGCACTGCCTCAAAGTCAAAGAAATCAGGGGCTTCCAAGGGAAAGATCACTTCGGGCACTATCAATATAAACACTGCAACGGTTGCACAATTGGAGCAGTTACCAGGAATTGGTGCGGTGATGGCAGCTCGGATCTTCGCCTATCGCACCGCGCACGGAGCGTTTGCAACGATCGATGATCTAACAAAGGTAAGTGGGATGGGTAAGAGCAAATTCGCGAACCTCAAAAACTTCGTGCGGATTTAGCGCTTTTTACCGTTGGAGTTGCCATTTGGATTGGTGCGGCAGGCGTTGGACTACTAGATCGCATCTGGCTCATCTTGGTTGTTCCCTTAATCGCCTGGTTGATCGGCTGGCATAGATCAAGCGCCCTGGTCTTAATTGCGGCGCTCCTCACTGGAGCTGGTTTGATGGCTCTGCATCAAAGAGCGCTACAAAGTAGCATCGTTGCACCACTGCTCGATAAAAAGGTTTCGGTTCATATCGTCGCATCAGTGACGAGCGATCCCAAACTTGGCGAACCAAAGCAAATGGTGGGCTATATAAGACGCGCAACGACGACAGCTCTTATCAGCGTCATATCGATCAAGATCGGTAAAGTTACATACCGCACTCATCTACCTATGCGTTTTACAACTGCAGAGCACTGGACCGCGCTTCCAGGTTCGGTAATTTCTTGCACTGGAATTATGTATTCCACTGCAGAGAAGCGTGTTGCGGGTTTATTTGCAGAGCGGGGAGGCATATCTGAAATCCATGGCGCTGGCAGCGTCGGGCAGGTTACTGGAGCAATTCGTGCTGATTTTCGTGACATCTCGCGTCGAGTCGGTGGGGCGAGCGGCGCGCTTATTCCCGGATTGGTCTTGGGGGATACCTCGCTCGAAACTCATACATTCGTGAACGATATGTTGCTCTCTGGGCTCACGCACCTAACGGCGGTCAGTGGCGAGAACTTCGCGATCATCGCTGCCTTTATGTTGTGGCTCTTGCAATGGGTGATCCCTAACTTGCGAGCTCGCTTGTTTATATGCGCCTTGGTGCTGATCGGCTTCATCTTCTTGGTGCGTCCATCGCCATCGGTGTTACGTGCGACGGTGATGGTAAGCGTGCTCTTGATAGCTAAGGCGCGCGGAGTGAGATCATCGGCACTAGCTGCACTTGGTCTGGCGATATCGCTCCTGATCTTGATCGATCCATTTGAAGCAACCGATCCAGGCTTTGCGTTATCGGTAGCGGCGACCGCTGGGATACTTCTGCTCAATGCGCCGGTAGCCAATTGGCTCCAGAAATTTCTGCGCCAGCGGCGGCTGGCAGAGCTCCTGGCAATATCGATATCTGCCAACTTAATCTGCACCCCATTGACGATCGCAATCTCGGGGCAGTTCTCGATCATGTCCCTTCCGAGCAATTTCTTTGTAGAGCCGGTCGTTGCTCCGATCACGATATTTGGTTTTATCGCCGCACTGGTAGCTCCCTTCGCCTCGGGCTTCTCATACCTGTTGACGCTCACCCAAAAACCCTGCGCCGAAATCATCGTCTGGGTTGCGACCAACTTTGCCAAAGTTCCAGTAATCCACCTGAACAAGGGATTTGCGGGAGGTTCAATCGGCGTATTGGTCTTGGCTTGTGGGTGGATCGCTTTAAGATGGCGCTCGTGGGGGTTACATTGATTCAAGGCGCCGAGGAACTTCTGGCTGACCGTGCTATCTCTGAGACGGTAGCAGCTAACAAGGGGGCAACGGTTACTCACTTATCTGCCGATACCCTCGAACTTGGTCAGATCACCGATGCGCTCTCCCCTTCTCTCTTTGGAGATGCACGAGTTATAGTCATTAAAGATATTCAAGATTTAGCTAGCGAACTATCGGAGGAGATCAGTACCTACCTGGAAGATCCTGATGATGGCGTTCTCCTCGTGCTCTGGCATAAAGGGGGAGTCAAGGGAAAGGCCCTGGTCGAGAAGGTTAAGAAGAGCAAGCCCACGCTCATCTCCGCTGAAGCAATAAAGAAAGAGAGCGATAAAGCAGATTTTGTTCGTAGCGAATTTGTACGTTTGGGCCGCAAAATTACCGGAGAGGCGATTGTTGCCATAGTAGAAGCTCTCGGCTCTGATATGCGCGAACTTTCCGGGGCTTGTTCTCAACTGGCATCTGATGTGGCTTCTGGTTCTACGATTACAGAAGAGGATGTGGCTAAGTTCCAACAAGGCCGTATCGAGACCACTGGGTTCGATGTCGCTGATGCGGTACTGGACGGCAAGACCGATCTCGCCCTCGTCACGCTGCGCCAAGCTCTAGAAACTGGGGTTGACCCGGTCATGATTATCTCGGCACTGGCCAGTTCACTCCGGGCGCTAGCGAAAGTCTCTGGCGCCAGTCGCGCTCTGAAATCTTTTGAACTTGCAGGGAGCTTGGGGCTTTCACCCTGGCAGATCGACAAGGCGCGGCGCCAATTAGCAGGGTGGACACCGGCCACTCTGGCTGGGGCGGTCGTAGCACTCTCGCAGGCCGATGCCGATATCAAGGGAGCCGCCTCCGACCCGATCTATGCCCTAGAGCGCAGCGTTATCGCCATTTCACGCTCTAAATCACATCCCAATTAACCTTAATTTGAGCCTAACGGTCGCTCGCTGGTAGCCTTCACCTCTGCTCGCCACCTCCGTGGCCAGCTCACGAGCGGTTCATTAAAGAAGAAAGCAGTCAAATAAGTGGCAAATATTAAGTCTCAGATCAAGCGCATCGGCACCAATGAGAAGTCTCAGGCTCGTAACAAGTCTGTTCGCTCATCGATCAAGACCGCCATCCGCCGCTTCAAGGATGCGTCAGCTACTGGGGATGCCACAACGACCGCTGCTGAACTCCGCGCCGCTTCGAAGGCGCTCGACATCGCGGTATCAAAGGGTGTCATCCATGCTAACGCTGCAGCAAATAAGAAGTCTGCAATGGCGAAGGCTGCCAACAAGTCTTCTGCTAAATAACTTCTCTTACGCCAAGGCGTAACGGCTAAGTCATGCCAGCGATACCACTAGCGAAAGCTCCGCAACCTTCTTTCACTAACCCTGCTCAATTGCGAAATTTTTGCATCATCGCGCATATTGATCATGGTAAATCCACATTGGCCGATCGCATGCTCGGTATTACCGAAGTTGTTGACCCGCGCAATATGCGCGCCCAATATCTCGATCGTATGGATATCGAACGCGAGCGAGGAATTACCATTAAATCGCAGGCGGTACGTCTGCCGTGGCGCTCGGGGCTGGATAATCAGGAGTACGTCCTGAACATGATCGATACCCCAGGTCACGTCGACTTTACCTATGAAGTTTCACGTTCGCTCGCTGCATGTGAAGGTGCTGTCCTGCTCGTTGATTGCGCACAGGGCATCGAAGCGCAGACTCTCGCCAACTTGTACTTAGCGATGGAGAACAACCTCACCATCATCCCCGTTCTTAACAAGATTGATCTACCCGCCGCCCAGCCAGAAAAATTTGCCGAAGAGTTGGCGAAGTTGATCGGTTGCCAGCCGGAAGATTGCTTACGCGTATCTGGCAAGACCGGCGCCGGAGTCACAGAACTCTTAGACCAGATTGTTCTGCAAATTCCTGCTCCCGTCGGAGATGCCAATGCACCTACCCGTGCTTTGATTTTTGACTCGGTGTATGACACTTATCGTGGCGTTGTTACATATGTGCGGGTTATTGATGGCCACCTCTCAACTCGTGACCAAATTCAAATGTTCTCGACCGGCGTGCGCCACGAGATGCTCGAAGTGGGTGTTATCTCTCCAGAGCCAGTTGTCTCAAAGGGACTTGGTGTTGGCGAAGTAGGTTATGTAATCACTGGAGTAAAAGATGTTCGTCAATCTCGCGTGGGTGACACGATCACTACTTATAACAATCCAGCAAAGGTAGCTTTAGCGGGATATAAAGATCCGCGTCCCATGGTCTTCTCTGGACTCTTCCCGATTGACGGTGCTGACTTCCCATTACTGCGCGAAGCGCTCGATAAACTGCAATTGAATGACGCTGCACTGGTCTATGAACCAGAGAGCTCGGCCGCTCTGGGCTTCGGATTCCGCTGTGGCTTCTTGGGACTTTTGCATATGGAAATTGTGCGCGAACGCCTGGAGCGCGAATCAAATCTGACACTTATTTCGACCGCCCCAAACGTGGTGTACTCGGTTACTACCGGTGATGGGCAACTCTTGACGGTTACAAACCCATCGGAATATCCAGAGGGCAAGATCGAGAAGGTGGAAGAGCCTATTGTTCGCGCCACCGTCCTGGCTCCATCAGAGTTTATTGGAACGATCATGGAACTCTGCCAAGAGCGCCGCGGAACTCTGCTCGGGATGGATTACCTCTCCGAAGATCGCGTTGAAATTCGCTACACCTTGCCTCTAGCCGAAATCGTCTTCGACTTCTTCGATCAACTCAAGAGCCGCACACGTGGCTACGCTTCTTTAGATTATGAGCCGATCGGCACCGCAGAAGGTGACTTGGTGAAAGTCGATATCTTGCTGCAGGGCGAGAAGGTCGATGCATTTAGCGCCATCGTTCACAAAGATAAGGCGTATGCCTACGGAACGATGATGACCGGCAAGTTGCGTGAATTAATTCCAAGGCAGCAGTTCGAAATTCCCATTCAGGCCGCAATCGGTGGACGTATCATCGCCCGCGAAAGTATCCGCGCCATTCGTAAGGATGTTCTGGCTAAGTGTTACGGTGGAGATATCTCCCGTAAGCGCAAACTCCTTGAGAAGCAGAAAGAGGGCAAGAAGCGCATGAAGATGGTCGGTCGTGTTGAAGTTCCGCAAGAAGCTTTTGTAGCCGCACTGACCACCGATGCCGACATCGATAAGGCAAAGGCTAAAGCTAAAGAGCGCGAATGAATACGCTCGCCTTTTACGTACATATTCCCTACTGCGTAAGGCGCTGTGGTTACTGTGATTTCAACACGTATACCCCTGGCGAGTTATCGATTACCAATGACTTCTCTGTGACATCAAGGAGTTATATAGATCTCTTGCTTCGCGAGATTGAATATGCGCGTGAAGTATCTACGGCAGCGATAGTTCCTTCGATTTTCTTTGGAGGAGGCACTCCGACGCTGATGGAGAGTAAAGACTTGGGTCGAGTGATCGCATCGATTAGCTCGAACTTTGAATTAGCAACAGATGCAGAGATCACAACTGAAGCGAATCCAGATACTGTGACCGAAGAGAATTTGAATGAGCTGCGTGCGGCGGGGTTCAACCGCATATCTTTTGGAATGCAATCAGCGGTCCCACATGTTTTAGCCGCACTTGATCGCACACACAATCCCGAGAATGTTTTGAAGGCGACAACCTGGGCGCGCGAAGCGGGATTTGCAGAGGTCAGCGTGGATCTGATCTACGGCACCGCAGGGGAGTCGATGGCTGATTGGGAGCAGACCCTCGATACTGCCCTCTCGCTACCGATCAGCCATATCTCTGCCTATGCACTGATCGTCGAGAGCGGCACCAAGTTGGGTGCACAAGTTAAACGCGGTGATGTCATTATGCCGGATGATGATCAGACTGCGGATAAGTATTTGCTGGCCGATGATAAATTCACTGCAGCTGGCTTTAATTGGTACGAACTCAGCAACTGGTCTAAACCGGGTTCTGAATGCCGCCACAATATTGCATATTGGAAGGGCGAAAACTGGTGGGGTGCAGGTGCCGGTGCGCATTCGCATATTGATGGGCGACGTTTTTGGAATGTAAAGCATCCAGCTGCGTACACGCAGAAAGTGATTGAAGCTGGGAACCCGATGCAGGATCAAGAGATTTTGACGCTGGAGGAGGCTCGCAGCGAAGAGATTATGTTGCAGATTCGCTTGGCTTCAGGGATACCACTCTCAGAGCTTTCGCCGAAAGAGCGCAGTTCGCTCCCTGGATTCTTGGCTGGTGGCTATCTACTTGGCTCGGCTTGGGAGCGCGGTTCGCTGGTATTAAGCCAGAGCGGGCGGCTCATTGCCGACCGAATCGTGCGCGAAATCCTGGTGTAGTAGATTTAGGAAACCATGCAAGAGCGTCAGTTAGAAATTCTTCGAGCCATCGTGGACGAGTATGTCGCGACGCAAGAGCCGGTGGGTTCAAAGGTAATCGCTGAGCGCCATCCGCTCGGAGTATCTCCAGCAACCATTCGCAACGATATGGCGATTCTGGAAGATGCTGGTTTGATCACTCAACCCCATACCAGCGCTGGCCGCATTCCCACCAACACCGGTTATCGCCTCTTCGTTGATAAGTTGGCAGAGGTTAAACCACTTTCCACCGCTGAGCGTCGCGCCATTGAGACCTTTCTCTCCAGCTCGCACGATCGCGAAGACCTCTTCATTCGCACCGCAAAGCTTTTGGCACAGTTGACCAAGCAAGTTGCCGTTATTCAATATCCTGATGAGAATAAAGTTGTACTAGCTGGAACGGCGAATTTGGCACGTGGGGGCGCCCAGGAGAGCGCGGCTTCAATATTCCCCATCCTAGAAGCCCTGGAAGAACAGGTGATCCTGCTGCGCTTACTTGCAGATGCGAGCCAGAGCGTTCAGGTAAGAATTGGCAACGAACAATCCGAGAAGAGTTTACAGACGACCTCTTTAATTAGCGTTGGCTATGGAATTGAAGGACAATCCACTGGTGCGTTGGGAATTATTGGCCCAACCAGGATGGATTACGCCCAGACAATGGCGACGGTAAATGCCGTAGCACGATATATCGGCACATTTTTAGGGGGAACAACGATTGGCTGATCTTTACGCAACCCTCGGGGTACATCGCGACTCGTCTTTTGATGAAATTAAAAAGGCTTACCGTAAATTAGCGCGCGAGTATCACCCTGATGTAAATCCTGATCCGACCGTCAAGGATAAATTTAAAGATATCACCGCGGCTTACGAAGTCTTGAGCGATCCCACCAAACGTCAAAAGTATGACCTTGGAGGGGACCCATTCTCGCAATTTAGTGGTGGAGCCCAGAACTTTGGTTTTGGCGACATCATGGATGCCTTCTTCGGTGGCGGAGGTTCGCGCGGGCCACGATCGCGTGCGCGTGCTGGCCAAGATGCTCTCATCGGCGTCGAACTCACATTGCAAGAGGTCTGCTTCGGAGTTGAGCGCGAGCTCACTGTCGAAACTGCAGTTCGATGCGAGAAGTGTGGTGGATCTGGCTGCGCCGATAATTCCAAGCCTCAAACCTGCGGCATATGTAAAGGTCGCGGCGAGATCCAGCAAGTGACTCGCTCGTTTATTGGCAACGTCATGACCAGCCGTCCTTGCAATAACTGCAGCGGTTATGGCTCAGTTATTCCAACCCCTTGTGGAGAGTGCGCAGGGGATGGTCGAGTTCGTTCTCGCCGCACAATCAACGTGAAGATTCCCGCCGGCGTTGAAGGTGGCAATCGAATTCATCTCGTTGGTCAAGGTGAGGTCGGCCCTGGCGGAGGACCTGCTGGTGATTTGTATGTTGAGATTGTAGAAAAGACTCACGATTTCCTTATTCGTGATGGAAAAGATCTGCACCTTTCGCTCTCTATCTCGATGGTTGCCGCAGCCCTGGGTACTTCAGTAAAGGTAGATACCCTCGATGGTGAGCAACTCGTAGAAATTAAGGCTGGCTGCCAATCTGGAGATGCAGTTACCCTGCGGGGATTAGGCGTAACAAAGTTGCGCGGGGGTGGTCGCGGTGACCTCATCGTGCATGTAGAAGTAGTTACCCCACAGAAACTTAATAAAGAAGAGCAGGAGTTGTTGAAGAAGTTTGCAGCTTCGCGTGGCGAAAAGTTGGGAAGTTTCCTTCTGCACGATCGCACCAAGGACCACCACGAGCAGGGCCTCTTCGGGCGTATGCGCGATGCGTTTAATCGATAACCGATGTTGACGCTCTTCTTCGTTCCCGATTTAGGTGAAGGCCAGAGCGTTGTCGTCGCTGGAGATGAAGCACATCATGCGATCAAAGTCCTTCGTATTGAGATTAGCCAAGAGATCATGCTCGCTGATGGCGCAGGCGCTTGGGTGCGGGGCAGCGTGGCATCTATGGATAAGAAAAGTTTTGTAGTCTCTGTCTTAGAACGTGGCATTGCCCAGGGAGTCGTGCCCGAGTTAATCGTTATTCAAGCGCTGATGAAATCTGATCGGGCTAAAGAGGCGATCGAACTTCTCACAGTAGCGGGTGCGACGAAGATCATTCCATGGCAATCTGAAAGGTCGATCGCTAAATGGCAGGATGATCTCGGCGAAAAATGGGTGAAGACCTCTATTGCAGCTGCGAAGCAATCTCGGCGCATTACCCTTCCTGAAATTGAAACTCCAATTACTACGGCTCACATCGCACAACGTTTTGGAGGCGAGAGGAATCTCTTTGTCCTCCACGAGAGTGCAACAACGAAGATATCTGATGCGGCAAAGAGTATTTCGGGTGGTCCAATTGTCCTCGTGGTGGGCCCTGAAGGCGGATTAACGCAAACAGAATTGGATCTTTTGGGTAGCGCAGGGGGAACTATCGTCCTGCTTGGCAGCGAGGTATTTCGGGCTGCGCATGCGGGTTTCGCCGCACTTTCTGCTATTTCAGCCCTTATCGGACGCTGGTAGGAATAGGCTCTTGGTATGTGTGTCTTCTGCAAGATAGCGAGCGGTGAAATTCCCACCCACTTTTTGTACGAAAGCGCCCAGGTTGTGGCTTTCCAGGATCTCGATCCCAAGGCTCCTACTCACATTCTGATCATTCCGCGCCAGCATTTTGAGAGCGCCGCCGAATTGGCGGCCGCCGATAGCGCCACAATGTCAGAACTATTTGGAGCAGCACGCGAATTGGCCGCTACGTTGGGACTCGATGGATACCGCATCACGATTAATACCGGAGCTAGCGCCGGTCAGAGCGTTTTCCATGCACATCTCCACCTTCTAGGTGGGCGTCCATTCGCTTGGCCGCCCGGTTAACCGTAAGATTTGTAAGTAATGGAACAACCTTTGATTATCGTCCCCGCCGCCATTCCCATGGTCGCGCTCACTGGACCGCAAGACTCATACCTCCGTGTCTTCGAGGCGACCTTCCCGGATCTACTCATCACATTCCGTGGCAATGAGATCTTTGTAAAGGGGGAACTGCGCGAAGTCTCTCAGTTCGAAGTTCTGGTGAAGGAGTTGCTAGTACTGATTCGTGCCGGTCAATCTCTCAGCATGGATGCGATTCAACATGCCATTGGAATGGTTAAGCACGTTCCCGTTGATCACCCAGCAGAAGTTTTATCCCTCAACATTTTAAGTAATCGCGGGAAGACGATTCGGCCCAAGACGGCCAATCAGAAGCGTTATGTCGAAGCGATCGATGAGAACACAATTACCTTTGGAGTCGGTCCGGCTGGCACCGGAAAGACCTACCTGGCCATGGCCAAGGCGATTCAATCCCTGCAAGCCAAAGAAGTTAATCGCATTATCTTGACTCGTCCCGCCGTTGAAGCGGGGGAGCGGCTGGGTTTCTTGCCTGGCACTTTGCAGGAGAAGATCGATCCCTATTTACGCCCGCTCTTTGATGCGTTACATGACATGATTGATCAAGAATCGATTCCGCGACTGATGCAATCGGGAATTATTGAGATCGCCCCGCTGGCATATATGCGTGGCCGCACTTTAAATGATGCATTCGTGATTTTGGATGAAGCGCAGAACACTTCTGCCGAACAGATGAAGATGTTTCTCACTCGCTTAGGTTTCGGCTCCAAGATGGTTATAACAGGTGATGTGACCCAAGTAGATCTTCCTAGCGGAACTCCATCTGGGCTCAAAGTTGTTGGGGATATCCTTGATGGCGTGGATGACATCTGCTTTATGTATTTGACTGCTGAAGATGTCGTTCGCAATCGCTTAGTCGGCGAGATTGTTAGTGCCTACGGGCGCTTTGACGCCGCTAAGAGCGCGAACTTCCGACCGCTGCGTACATCTGGGAGTGGTGATCGTTAATCCCTTAACGGGAATATCATGAACATAGAACTTTCAAATGAGTCAGGCATTAGCATCAATGAGGCAGATATTGTCAGTGTTGCGCAGTTCGCAATGCATCACATGGGATTACATGAAGATTGCGATCTAGCTATTTCTATAGTTGATGAATCTCGCATGAGCGAACTGCACGAAGAGTGGATGGACCTTAAGGGACCTACGGATGTTCTCTCCTTTCCCATGGATGAGTTGGTTCCGCATTCACCAGACCCTGGCATCGTGGGAGATATCGTTCTCTGCCCGCAATTTGCTCAAGCCCAAGCAAAGAATGGCTTAGAAGCTGAATTGCATCTCTTGACGATCCACGGCGTCTTGCACTGTCTGGGCTATGACCATGCAGAACCCGCGCAAGAAAAAGCTATGTTTGACCTGCAGGAATCGATCTTGGCCCAGTGGCAGGCACGTTGATGATTAACAAATTACTGCAGCAACTTAAACGCTACGGAATTACCCTTCCCACAATCTTTAATGATGAGGCCGATCTCCGTAAGTTGGTCGATCAAGCTGGAGAACGGGCCATCATCGCCGATTCACAGCGTGAGATGATCCAATCTGTTTTAGACCTGGGCGAAACTCTGGTTCGCGAGCTTATGGTTCCGCGTACCGATATCGTCTGGATTGAAGGAAATCGTACGCTGCGCCAAGGGCTATCTCTCGCACTGCGATCTGGATTTACTCGAATTCCAGTGATCGCCGAGAATCTAGATGATGTCATCGGAATTGCCTACGTCAAAGACTTAGCAAGGCGGGTGCATGAACATCATGAATCCGAACAGAGCGAAACAGTCGCTGAACATTTACGTAGCGCCACCTTTGTTCCCGAGAATAAGACCGCAGCTGACTTACTTAAAGAGATGCAGCGCGACCAAATCCATATGGCGATTGTTATCGATGAATATGGTGGTACTGCAGGTTTGATCACTATCGAAGATATCCTGGAAGAGATTGTCGGAGAGATCGCCGATGAATACGATGATGAAGCGCAAGAGGTGGAGTGGCTCACCCCTTTTCAAGCCAGAGTTTCAGCTCGCTTAAATATCGATGATTTTGCCGATGCCTTTAAAATTGAATTAGAAGAGAGCGCCCGGGAAGATGTCGATAGCGTAGGTGGACTCTTGGCAAAGGAGCTGGGACGGGTTCCAATTCCAGGAAGTGAAATCACGGTTGCAGGTTGGAATCTCGTGGCTGAACGCCCAGTAGGCCGTCGCCACCGCATCGCAACGGTGCTTATAACAAAGGCAGAACCGACCCTGGATGAAGGCAGCGCTAAATAAGCCGATAGGCTTACCCCATGCGTATTGTGCGATTTACGCCGAATGAATCGGTTGGGATAGGTAGCGATCCCCATTTTGGAGTCCTCAACGAGAAAGACCAGATCTTGGTTCTCAAAGGTGACCCTCTCTATTCTGGCATCATCCCCACCGAGACCAAGGTGGCGCTTGCAGATGTGAAGCTATTGGCGCCCATCATCCCGCGCAGCAAAGTGGTCTGTATCGGTAAGAACTACGCCGATCACGCCGCCGAGATGAACTCAGTGGTTCCAGATGAACCAGTGATCTTCTTAAAGCCGAATACTTCCGTTATCGGTCCTCATGACACCATTCAATGGCCGCGCATGTCAGATCGCGTTGATTTTGAAGGCGAGCTCGCGATTGTGATCGGTCGCATTTGTAAGGATGTCCCCATAGAACGTTTCGCTGATGTGATCTTTGGATACACGATCGCCAACGATGTAACGGCTCGGGATCTGCAGAAAGTAGATGGGCAATGGACCCGTGCTAAAGGATTCGACACCTTCTGTCCCATCGGACCTTGGGTTGAGACAGATTATGTCCCCGGCGAACAGATTATTTCTACAAAGGTTAATGGCGAAGTTAAGCAGTCAGAGCCCCTAAGTTCGATGATCTTTAAGATCCCCGAGATCATTGCATTTGTCACCCAGGTGATGACCCTTTTGCCAGGTGATGTGATCCTGACCGGCACCCCTGCTGGGATTGGGCCGATGGCGGCGGGATCAACCGTTGAAGTGAGTATTGAAGGAATCGGCGTATTAACCAACAAGGTGAGTTCAAAAAATGTCTAGTACCAAAGAGGTAAGAGTCCGTTTTGCACCTTCACCAACTGGTGAGCTGCATGTCGGCAATATTCGCACCGCACTTTTTGATTGGGCTTATGCCCGTCACACTGGTGGCAAATTTGTATTCCGCATTGAAGACACTGATACCGAGCGTGTTACCGACGAATACATCCAAGCCGCTTTGGGAACTCTGCGTTGGCTGGGATTGGATTGGGATGAGGGCCCAGAAGTTGGGGGACCTTATGGTCCATATCTCCAATCACAGCGTTTAGATATTTATGCCAAATATGCACAACAGTTCTTGGATACCGGCTTTGCTTATCACTGCTACTGCTCTTCGGAAGAGCTAGAAGCTGTTCGTGAAGCGCAACGCGCTGCCAACGTGGCACCGGGATATAACGGCCATTGTCGCAATCTGACCGCAGAACAGATCGCTGATTTTGTAGCACTAGGTCGTAAACCTGTAGTACGAATGCTCATGCCTGATGGCAGCACAACCTTCACCGATTTGATTCGTGGCGAGGTCAGTTTCGATCACAACTTTGTTCCAGATTTCGTCTTGGTTCGCAATGATGGCTCACCTCTTTATACGTTGGCGGTAGCAGTTGATGATGTCTTAATGAAGATCACCCACGTGCTTCGTGGCGAAGATCTCCTGTCATCGACGCCGCGTCAGATCCGCGTCTATCAAGCGATGGGCATTGCTCCCGAAGAATATCCGCTCTTTGCCCATCTACCCTTTGTCATGGGTCAAGATAATGCCAAACTTTCAAAGCGAAATGGCGAGGTGTCCATCGCCTGGTATCGCGATGCAGGATATCTTCCAGAGGCAATTTGTAATTATCTGGCTCTGCTTGGTTGGTCACCTGGTGAAGATCGTGAAGATGTTACTATGAAAGAACTCGTCGAACTCTTTACGGTCGAACGGGTCCATTCCAGCCCAGCCCGTTTCGATATGAAAAAACTAGAGGCGATCAACGGCGACAAGATTCGTGCGCTAACACCTGAAGCGTTTCTCGATTGGTCTCTACCATTTTTGCAGCGTGCGGGGGTTGTCAGCGGCACACCAGCAGAGATCGATCTAGTGAAGAAGGCTCTTCCGATTATTCAAGAGCGCATAACCACACTCGCCGAGATTCCGCCCATGCTCAAATTCTTGTTCACTGAAAATTTTGCAGTTGACTCGGATTCCGTGGCGAAGATCAAAGATGAGCAGAGCAAGAAAGTCTTGCAAGTATCCCTCGACCGCCTCACCGGCTTATCCGAGTGGACCCACAACTCCATCGAAGCGGCCCTGCGAGAAGCCCTGATTGAGGAATTAGGCCTCAAGCCCCGCATCGCCTTTGGTGCAGTCAGAATTGCCGTGACTGGCAGCCATATCTCGCCACCCCTCTTCGAATCCATGGAGCTCCTCGGAGCCTCCAAGAGTTTGGAGCGGATCAAGGCCTCCCTCTAAATCCAATGTAATCCTGAAGGGGATTTTCAGGTTATCCTTCTCCTCTGGCCCGAAAAGGCCAGTTCCAATTGGGGTATGGGGTAATTGGCAGCCCTGCTGATTCTGGTTCAGCGTGTCTAGGTTCGAGTCCTGGTACCCCAGCGCAGTACAAGTTTTACTCCAGCACCACGGCACCACATCAAGAAAGCACCAAAGATGGACAACTAAATAGCGCGGCCCCGTCGTCTAGTGGCCTAGGACTCTGGCTTCTCAAGTCAGCTACGAGGGTTCGAATCCCTTCGGGGC